>Ga0214544_1012085_pt1 | contig 11484 bp, 6 predicted proteins | sample CNSS3metaG_FD_160074 | JGI IMG/M metagenome (GOLD analysis project Ga0214544, IMG submission 160074) | Root nodule microbial communities from cowpea collected in UCLA plant growth center, Los Angeles, California, USA - CNSS3 | ecosystem: Host-associated > Plants > Roots > Nodule | place: USA...
TGTTATATTAAAATATATATATATATATAAATATATATATATATATATATATATATATATATATATATATATATATATATAAACAAGTGTTGAAACTAAGTTGGAATTAATAATAAGTTGCTAATTAGCAATTTAAAATCTAATTACAAAATTAATTATATTTTTTAATTAATAATATAACTTATTTTAGACACGAATAATTTTTTATTTATAAAATTATATTTAATTTAATATAATGATTAATTATTTCTTGTTTCTTTAGTCATTATTTCATAATTTTCTCATAGTGTATTGTGTGTATTATTATCGTTTGTTACAACATTTTCTTGTATTGTGTGTATTATTATTGTTTGTTATAACAATAATTTTGTGTGATTAATTTTATTTATTTTGTCTCTATTTTTTTCTAACATTTTTAAACTGAAAAAAGTTATTATATTTATTTATTGTAAAAGTCAAAAGATAATATTACATTATATTTTTGTTATATATTTAAGTAAATATCAAGTTAGTCTAAAAATGTATGAAGAAAGATTTTTTTTTCTAACAACAAATCATAAAGTGAATGAGAGAATGTGACAAAATCATTAAAATGAATATAGAAGTTATTATACTTTAAAGAATAACATTTTTTGTGTTATATTATTTGAAATATTATAAATATAGAATATTGTCATATAATTTAAATTTGTGTCACCAATAAATTAAATTTTAATTAACTAATGTTTAATATTATAAGTAGGCACTTCTGAACTTGTCTTGATCATGCTACAATACCATTTTATTTCTCTTATAAAAAAACTCATGTTCTTAAAAGAAAAGTGTTTGTAGTTACTCATAAATGAAAATAGTGGAGATGCAGGGGATCGAACCCTGTACCTCCCGCATGCAAAGCGGGCGCTCTACCATTTGAGCTACATCCCCATTTATTATAAAATCATGCAAGTAATAGTATATTCAAAACAAGAATAAAAAAAAACATAACATCGATACGAATTAAACATAGAACCCTTTTTGATAAAATAGAATTTATAAAACTATTTTCCGTTGAATATATTTTGCTAAAATCAATTTTATAGTGATGTGATACATTTGAATGTTTTTATTCAAAATTAAGTTAATAATAACTAAAGTATTAACATTCAAATTTAGGATTTAAGTATTTGTTCAATGTGTGTTGGTTTATATTTTAAGGAAGTTTAATCAATTTGTAAATCCTCGTAAACTTAGGTATTTTTAATTATTTTTTTATAAAACTATTTTATTTTATTAAATTCTTAAAATTTTATACTTTTAATTAATATTTGTTGTTTAATTTGTATATTTAACTAGTTAAAAAAAATTAGGAAATTGTACGAAGAGTCAATAGAATAATTTTTTTAATGGAATTCAATTAAAAATATTTAAATTTATAAGGATTTTAGATCTTAATTAAATTTTATTATCATTATTTGACTTTGTATACTCTTATTTTATAATAGGATGATAAGGTAAATTTTTACTCGTTTATAATCTATCAGCTTGTAAAAAAATTTTGACGCGTCAAAAATTAATTTTGTCGACTTCGTTCCATAACTTTCTTTTATCATAACAAGTTTCTTTCTAACACTCAACACAAATAAATCGCTTCACACGCTTAACTCAATTACCACATCACAACACTCAAAAATAATTCAAAAACTAAAAAGAAAATACCATCACAAATAACGTATCAGTGGATTAAAAAAGATGAAATTTGATGACTCAAAATATCATTATCTTAATGCAATAATACTTAGTAAAATAATTAAATGCGGATAGAATCGAAGATTGATGAATGTAGGAAGTAGAAAAGACTTAACAACAAAGTGGGAATCATAAATTTTGTTTTTTTAGTTTTGGTTACCTTTCTACGGTGAGGTTGGTATCTCAAACTCCAACTACAACCATAGAATATGACTTCTCTCTCCGTCTTTCCCTCACTCACATCGCTTCAAAACCCTAACTTCACTCATCCCCGCCTCTCCAATTCCATCTATTTTCCTTTCAATTCCGCGCAATCTTTCGTACCACTCTCTCGCCGTAATTTCCTATGCAGAGCATTCAGAGATCCCGGCGAGGACATCAAAGCGGTCATCAAGACCGACGACAGCGGCGGCGGAGATGGGGGTGGAGACGGTGGGGGTGACCGGGACTCGGAGAAAAAAGAAGGGCCTTTGCCGGAGTGGCTGAATTTCACTTCTGATGACGCCAAAACGGTACTTGCTGCTATCGCAATTTCGCTTGCGTTTCGCACGTTCGTGGCGGAGCCTAGGTACATTCCCTCGCTGTCAATGTACCCTACATTTGATGTTGGCGATAGAATTGTTGCTGAAAAGGTAGTCTTTTTGTTCCTTTACCTTATAATTTCAAAAGGGTGCTGTTCAACTCTTCATGAACTTGTTATTAGTTGTATATTTTGTATTTAGAACTGAACCTTGGACGATATTCAGCTCGGATTTGGCACTTTTTACAGTAAGTAGAATGCTCTCTGGATTTAAAGTGTACTGATTATTAATGTTTAAAAAATCAATCGTTTAAACTTGAAAGTGTTATTATACTCGAAGATTGTCAAACATGTAATTGATCTTTATTTCAATCTCAAATATAATTTTTTAAACGACAAATGCGAGGGCAATTTATCCTCTGAAATTGTACTCTTTTTGACTTTAGAAAAGACGATTAAGTTTGAAACATGATGAGACTCGCTCAATGTTGATATTAACTACTTCGAAAAGGAAAAAAGAGTCCAGACAGCATCTTGTGTATGTGTGGATATGGCTTGTCCCTTGTTATAGATTGTCATATCAGCCTCTGATTTGATTTTCTGCTACGATTTATAGTGTGTCTGTATGTTAAGTGCTTTAGATTAGATTCATCTTCATCTGACAACTTGTTGGAATATGATAAGAATTTGGCGCTTTTCTATAATGTGTGCGGAGTTTGTAAGGTACTGTAAACATGAGTCGAAGTTTTTGCTTTCTTTAAGACACTACTTTTGAAACCGTTACCTGATTTTTTTTTCATGAGTGGGTGCTAGTAATTGAAATGTTGATTCTCTGAAAAAATTATATACACTTTTTAACTATGTAAGGCATGAACCTAAAAATTTCTTGTTGTGAGACATATACAAGGTTATTTATGGGGATCACGATAGACTTTTTAACTTAATTGGTAAATTCATACTTTCTCTTTGTTTTGCTAAAACAGATTACTTTTACGGACTTAGAAATTTGCAGATAATAGTTTTTTTTTTCCTTAATTCCTTCCCGAGTTTTCTTCTTTTGAGTCCTCTTTTTCTTGAATTCTTCTTCTTATTGAACCTTTCCTTCTTGAATCTTGCTTTTGAATTATTTTTCTTCAATCTTTAATCATTTTCTTGAATTCTTCTTCTAAATTTTTTTAAATTTTTCTTGAGCTCTTGTTCTTGACCTTACTGGTGTTCTTCTTCTTGATTATTTATCTTTTCTTTCTTGATTCTTTTACTTTTTTAACTTGTTGAATTCTTGTTCTTAAATTTTCCATTTTGTTCTTCTTTTTCTTGAATTTTGTTTCTTCTTCATCTTCTTCAATCTTCTTTTTTCTTGAATGTTTTCTTATTCGATCTTTTTCTTCTTGAAACTTTCCTTTTTGAATTTTTTTTCTTCAAATTTTTTTTTTTTAATTTCTTTTCTTCAATTTTGTCTCATTCTCATCTTGGATCTTCTTAATCATCTTCTTGAATTATTTCTTTTAAATTATTTTAATTCTTTTTCTTGAATCATCTCCTTATTGAGTTCCTTTTTTTTTTAAATTTCTTCTCCTTCAATTCTTGTTCTTGAATTTACCTTATGTTATGATGCATCTCAATTGTAAATTATGTTTTCAGGTTTCTTACTATTTTAGAAAACCATGTGCAAGTGACATAGTGATATTCAAAAGCCCTCCAGTGCTTCAAGAAGTTGGATATAGTGATGACGATGTTTTTATAAAGCGTGTGGTTGCAAGGGAAGGTGATATTGTGGAGGTAAGATCTTTTGAGAAGAGTGATGGTATTATCTTTTGACGATGTTTCATTCATAGTCATGTTATCTTTTGTTAGATCTTTTGGTTTAAAGGGAAGTTTATTCTTTTCTAATTGTTCAGGAGTTTGGTTTGTTAGATAGTGGCTACTGACTATTACATGTAATTGGAACTTCAAAGTCGGGTTGAATAGCAATTTAGTAGTCATGTATAATGTAAGCGAGATTCTTGGGGTGCTGGATTCTGCAGCTTAGTCTGAAATGTGATTTGAGCAAGTGAATTATTTGCAGGTCCGTAAAGGTCATCTTGTAGTTAATGGGGTTGAGAGGAATGAAGATTACATTCTTGAACCACCTGCATATGAGATGAAACCCACGGTAACTTATCCTGACATTTTTTGTACTCCACTCGGTAAACTAATCCAAAATTTTTTGGGACGAGTGCTAGACTCTCGTGAGAATTTTAATCTAATAATTTGTTTGGTATTGCAGCGTGTACCAGAGAACTACGTGTTTGTGATGGGAGACAATCGCAATAACAGCTATGATTCCCATGTGTGGTAATGATGTTTTTTTTAAGTATGCTGAGATGCATTCGTTATCTTTAGTATTCTGTGTTTGATAATTATGTTTTGAATGGAATGTGATTTTGTTAGGGGTCCCTTGCCATCCAAGAACATCATAGGTAGATCAGTATTTCGGTATTGGCCACCAAATAGAATTGCTGGAACAGTTTCAAAGGATAGCTGCAATGTTGAAACCACGCAGCAGGAGAGTGCAGAGACTGCTCTTCCTTCTCAATGACCACACTTGCCATCTATTTATTAGTGTGGATTATGTGAACTTTCCCCCAATTTTTGTATTCTTAGTCTTAATCTTAGGAAAGAAATAGAGGACGTTTGCTAAGTTCAAAAAACATCTATGTTGTAAATGCTCATAATTTAGATGCAAAACTATTTATTTCAAACTTAACAAACAAGCTTTGAAGTAAACCATTTTGTAATATATTATAACATGGTTCTAATATATATTCAAGTTTCAAGGAATAGAGTTTTTTAATATAGTTGATTTGATTTATCATGTAAAGTTTGCAAACCTGTATTGGATTTAGAAGTTAAGGAATGTAAAATTCAAACTAACATCACATCATTGTCAAAGTAGACTTCAGTTAAAGCTTGTAAATTACACTATAAAATCTTAAAGATAATTCAGAAATCTGCATGTTCACATAATCCCTTGTGCTGCTACAAGAAAAGAAACATTAGATTTCCAAAAAATCCCAAGAGTGTGTTCCTTTAGGCCGTGTTCGGTTGTTAAGATGGATTTAGGATACAGTGTGAAGATGGATTTGTGTAGATGTAAGGGAATGAATGTGTTTTTTTGAGTAGATTTGGAGGATAAAGTGAGTGGATTTGAAAATTATGAAAGTTAATGATTTGATTGATATAATAGATTAAAAAATAATTATAATAGATAAAATTTTAAATTTACCAAAATATCCTTTATAATAAAAGTTTAATAAAATTACAACTAAATAAATTAAAAAGTTAAAATTTAAGAATATTTTAATTATATTTTTATATGTTAATTATTATATATATATATATAAATAATAATTAAATATATTATTAGTTTATTATAATTATTAATTACTATATACTTTTATTAATTAATAATAATAATCATTTTAATATAAATATTATTAGTTATTATATATTAATATATTATTCATTATATTTCATTATATATTATTTATATATATTTATATCAATTATTATATATGTTATGTAACCGGTTTTATATATATATATATATATATATATATATATATATATAATATATTATAATAATAAATCTTTTGTAAATTATAATTTAAGAATAATATATTTTATAATTATAAATATTTGAAAAGAAAATTCTAAAGATGCTTAAAATGATCAAATTAGTTGATATTTTTATAAATCTTGTAAATCCGTTTGCGAATATCTTCTTAAATCTTTAAAAAGGAACATAAAAATAATATGAATCTATTCGTGCAACTCGGCTAATTTGTAAAATTTTCGCAAAAGAACACTGCATCAGGTAGGAGTGAACAATTGTGGGGTCAGACTAGATTCGGGTCCAACCAAACCAATCCGATCCAATTCAAATTTATTATTTAAAATTTATATCCGATCGTTTTACAAGTTCAAATTAATTCGGATCGGTCAAATGCGGACAGATGACGGGTTAACCAAAGAAAAGGTAAACAACGTGACCAACATAGTGGAAGATGATTTCCGGCTGTGGTTTCTTCAACTTCACCACCGTCATGTCTTCTCTCCATCACTACGTCACCGAACTGATGCCACCGCAACGCCACCACAACGCCACCTACAACACAAATCGAAACAGAACAGAGCAGAACCAAGAAGATTGGAACAGAACGAAACAAATATGAGACCTCCACGGCACGTGGGGCTGCTGTTGTATGTGTGACTCTCTATGTGATGCTCTACTCGATTTTTGTGAAATAAGAAGTGACGATGTGTGATGGGGATTGGGGTCTCAATGTGACTGGGGATAAAGGTAAAGGTAAATAATGATGGAGATGGTTTCGTGCATTCCAGTGCGAGGATTGTGAAGAAGTGCGTTAACTTTTCAATACAATATTGAGTGTTAGGCGGCAGTAAACTAGGATTTATAAAAATTTACTTTTGTAGTTAATATTTGGATCGGGTCGGGTATCCACAAATATTTAATTTGATATCCGAACCCGACCGCTTATATCTATATTTATCCATATAATACTATCCAGTTTAACCGAATCAAAATCAAAATTTAATAAACCGAATCCGTAATTGTTTACTCAGATTTGGCGAATTTGGTTGGTTTAATTATTTCTACTCATCCCTTGAGTCAGGAGATGGATATAGGAAAGCGTAAAGATAAATTTATATATATTTAGATAAATAAATTTGTATTTCTTTTAGTAAATTTAAAAGGTAAAGTATATAGAATTGTAAATAAGTTTTATAAAAGTTAATAAAAATTTGACTCATGTGTTAAATAAAATAAACTGTAAAAACAGATAAATTAGAAAGTTATTAAAATATTCTTTATAAAAAAAAGTAAATGATTTTGTAATTTGATGTTATAAAAATAAAAATACTTAATTAAGAATTAAAAAATATTTAAAATTATATAAAATTTTAAAATAAAAAATTATGAATGTAAAAAAAATTATACAATTAAATTTAAAAAAAATTAAACAATTAAATTTTAAACAAAAGCTATATAAAGTTATAAAGAAAAAAAAAACACACACTACAATGCATATCTTCATCACCACCACCACCTACATGTGCACCACTACAACCTACCCCTTCCTCGCCCACCATATCTTCTCCACCTTCCATGGATGAACTCAACAATTCCTCCATGCAGCTACAACCTACTACCTACCTGTGGAGTTCTTCTAATTTGAATGATAAATACATTACATCAAAATAGCTTTCTCATATTCTTTTTAGTACGTATAAAATAATATTATACTTCTCTCGTAGACTTCTAAATTGGTAGTACTGGGTTTCTAAACTGTTATCCGACTCTGTTATCTCCTTGAGATTCAGGAATTAAAGTCAGATTATTCTTTTTACGTCAAAATGAAGTTTCACATTAATACTTGGATATCGGTTACATCATGTCTCCCAAGAATTGGTTCAACTTAAAAACAACAATTTTGTAAACACTTTGCTTTTGCAAAAGAATCCTAAAAAATTTTGTAGTTATCTAACTATTACACTTTTAAATCTTCCAACTTAATCAATGATACAAAGAGGCACGTAAATGGCCACGGTTTAAACTAGAGGCCTAACAAAACAGATCAGCTACTCTAACAAAACAGATCAGCTACGGCATTAGCAACGTCTTATATTTGTAATCGGCTTGCACCTAGAGAAAACAAAATTAAAACATCATACAATATAAGTATAGCAGTATTCCACAAAATACACAAAATAAGAAAAAGCTACGTTAGTATCAATTTGAACTCAGACATCCAAGGAAGGATAGAAGCTGCAGTAGTTCTCAAGCCTGGCGAAGGCGAAAACTCTTTGGCGGCCACTGCGAATGTTTAGAGAAACAAGCCTTTGGATTTATCATCATTGTCGATTATCACACATTCATGTCATTAACTTAATGCTGCATAATACACTTAAATAGGTTCCAAACAAAATTTTATTTATAATTTTAATAAACTATTTAAATATGTTGTTGTTTCTGTAACAGAGTAAAAATACTTTGCAAGACATAATCAAACTCTCAGACATCCAAGGAAGGATAAAAGCAGCATTAGCTCTCAAGCCTGGCGAAGGCGAAAGCTCTTGGGCGGCCACTGCGAATGTTTAGAGAAACAAGCCTTTGGATTTATCATCATCGAGTTGCGGAAGCAATATAGAATACTACAAACCAACAATATACACTGAAAATGACAATTTCAATAAATAAAATACTAAAAAAATACTACTAAATAATTGAGCACAATCCATAAAATCAAGAAACATAAATCCTCAGACATCCAAGGAAGGATAAAAGCAGCACAAGCTCTCAAGCCTGGCGAAGGCGAAAGCTCTTAGGCGGCCACTGCGAATGTTTAGAGAAACAAGCCTTAGAATTTGTCATCATCGAATCAATAGAAAATTGCAGAAAAACTAGGTTTTCAACACACCACAAATCATTCATGTAATCATAACATATAATACTTATTACCAGAGAACAATCATCAAATACAATTAAGCAATCGCTGTGAGGTCTCAGACATCCAAGGAAGGATAAAAGCAGCATTAGCTCTCAAGCCTGGCGAAGGCGAAAGCTCTTAGGCGGCCACTGCGAATGTTTAGAGAAACAAGCCTTGTTTGGAATCAACACAGACAATTCATAACATAGCTATATTTGCAACAGGATAGAATGCAATGATTAAAATTGGAATTTACAGTACATGATTTTCATCATAACAGATTAATATTCCATCCTATAATGATCAGCAAAAAACAAATGAAAAAAGCTGACAAAGTGAAAGGGATGGATGACTTGAATGTTAGGGACGTGTCCATCCCTAAAGCACTCGTATGCACTGCTAAAGGGGTAGACGAAATGTCCCACAAAGTCAAACAACAATAACCTAAGTAATAACATAGTCTAAAGCCGAAAAAATAAGACTTTAAGAGTAATGAATAGAAGGGTCATCAGATAGGAGCGAAAGACTAAAACTAAATATAATCACAGATTAATCATCTGAACTATGCTTATGATCATCATATGACCCTTCCAACATAATTATAACAGACAAACTCAATCCAAAGAAAAGAGTTTAGACAACAGATGAAAAAAATTAACTACAAAATTCATGCAAATAACTAATAAACTACAGAAAAATGAAGACCTCAGAAGGAAGGCAGTAGTGATTGCATAATCATGATAGATTATTCATTACTATTTCACCAATTCATTCATCATTGGCAATGCAAAACAGAAAACTTAATAAACTAACATATAACTAAAATATCACCAGCTAGACTTAACAAAAACACAACCACTCAAAAAATATATAAACCATTGATAGAACAAATGTTCATAGTTGGCCTCATAGAGAAGATTAGTTTGATCCACACGGAGTAGTTCAGACATATGCTTGTCTATTATTGGTAATTTAATCATAGGCCCATTGAAGAGTACAAATCTTTCTACTGCCTACAATAACAAACATTGAAGAACAATTAAAAAATTAAAACAAAGACAGACGCAATAATCAATCAAAAACACAATAGAGAAAAAGAAATGGACAAAGAAGGGAAGGCAGTAGTGATTGCATAATCATGAATGAAAGATCATTCATTACTATTCACCGACTCATTCACCATTGACAATGCAAAACAGGGAACTTAAAAGATTCATAAAATAATATCTTACTAAAATATCACCAGCTAGACTAAGTTTAACAAAAACATAATCACTCGCAGAAAAAAAAAAAAACATTCATAGTTGACCTCATAGATAAGATTAGTTTGATCCACACGGAGTAGTTCAGACATATGCTTGTCTATTATTTGTAATATAATCATAGGTCGATCAGAGAGTACAAATCTTGCTACTGACCACAATAACAAGCATGGATGAACAACTGAAAAAAAAAAAAAAAACAGATAGAAACATTAATCAATTAAAAATTCAATGAAGAAAAAGAAATGAACAAAGAAAGGACTCAGAATATGGGTGGTGATATAGCAGGATGGTCGGCAAGGCCTATGAGGCCGATTACGACGAACGAGACCTTATCACAGAATCATCACAGTCCACTTTGATTTAATTTCAACACACACTTCAACAATCGATCATAATAATCAGAAATGAAAACAAAAAAAGGTTGAAACAATTGAAACAAGATGGAATCTCATGAACTACAGTGTATAGGAAACCCTAGCCTCTGGATCTGGATGAAGAGAGGAGGGGCGTAGAGAGTGTTTATAAAGGGGAAGGGGATTTGCTAACTAGGGTTTTGTGTGAGTAGATTTCTCTAGAATGTGCGGAGGATGCGCTCTCCTTAACCTGCGCCGCCAAATAATAACCTAACTAAAGCAAATTACTCGGGATGTTAAACATTTTAGCAAAGATGCCAAAAAAATGGAAAATTAATTTTGTTTCTGCACCCATTCTTGATTAAATAATGTCGATTAGTAGTTAGTTTATAAATATTATATATATATATATATATAATCTATATTTTAATACTAGAATATAAAATTTACAATAAAAAGGACTGACATAGAAAAATAAAATATAAACAAAATATGAGGATAAAAGACAAATAAGTTAACAAAAGAATTAGCATCACCAAATAGAAATAAAAATAACTATACTATATATATATATATATATATATATATATATATATATATATATATTATAAAGATATTTTATAATGAAAGTATATTCCTGTACAAATTATTTTTTTCTCTCATCAACAATATTTTAATATTATAATATAAAATTTACAATAAAAAATTCCTGGTATAAAAGATTAAAATAAAAAATATATAAAAACGAAAGACAAAATAAACTAGCATAAAAAATAGTACCACCTAAGTTAAAATAATAAAATAATAATATATATATATATATATATATATATATATATACCGTATATTATAAAGAAATTATTTTACAACAATAATTTTAATTGTATAAAATGAGAAATATTTATAATTTTTTTTAAATTGACAACCTTTGTGGTAAATTTTTTATTATAACTTAAAAAGAATATAAAAGATAAAATAGGAAATGTACATCAAACGTAAAAAATGTATATATTGTTATTCATTATTATATATATATATATATATATATATATATATATATATATATATATATATATATATATATATATAAAAAAAATTTTATATATATATATATATATATTTATAAAAAA
>Ga0214544_1012088_pt1 | contig 11481 bp, 9 predicted proteins | sample CNSS3metaG_FD_160074 | JGI IMG/M metagenome (GOLD analysis project Ga0214544, IMG submission 160074) | Root nodule microbial communities from cowpea collected in UCLA plant growth center, Los Angeles, California, USA - CNSS3 | ecosystem: Host-associated > Plants > Roots > Nodule | place: USA...
TCAAAATATGTTTTTATTTTTTTTACTTTTTCTTTCCATATTTTTTTTTTTTTTTTTTTTTTTTTTTCTCTTTTCTTCTCTCTAATGAAGAAACTGGTTTTGCTTATATAGACAGTTAATATCAGGGTGAAAATGGACTGTGAAGGTTGTGTTAGAAAGGTTAAACATGCAGTGGAGGAGTTGGAAGGTTAACATAATAAACCTCTCTTCATTTTTCTCTTTATTATTCTCTTCTCTGTTACCACTTTCACTGCCATATATGTTTCTTTTGCTAACTACGCTAGAAAAGGCTTTTAACTTTAACGACAATTTTAGAAAGTGTTGAATCCATTGTCATTAAAAGTCTGATATAAACCGTCGTTGAATCCAGCGCTGGTGTATTTCAGAAACTTTGTTTGTTCATCACTCTATGAATTCAACAACTTATAACTTTAACTTAATCAAGTATCTTTTGAGACAATATTTGATATAAGCAACTTTGTTACAAAATATCTTATACAAGAGATATTTTGAATATGCTATACAGTGTTTTTTTTTCTTCTTCATCAAACAATTATCAGGCACTGTCTCACTGTATTCATGAGTAGGCTAACAGAACATATAGATTCATTGTTTTTTTTTCTCTAAAAGAAATAATAAAAGGTACACCAGTACCAAAAGTACCAACAAAGATGTTGTATATACCCAAAAGTGAAAATATGGTAATAATCAACTTATTTTGAGAAAATGGTAATAAAACCATTAAGCAATCAATATTTTGAGATCAATAGTTTGGAAAAAACAAATTTCACTTCTTCCAACCCATTAAACTATAAATTTTGTCTATTGGAACTTTAGTTGTTCCTATATGATGAAGCTTAATTATTCTCTATAGATTTCAAGTCAAATACATTAATATAACTTACCAAGAGTTATAACATTCACTACTAATACAAGCACATGCAAGAACATTAAGTATAGGTTAGTAGTTAATACTAAGGTCAAAACCTGCTTTGTCATGAGAAGCATTCAAACTTAGTTATATAATAATTATTAGAGTGGCAGGTAGTTGCTTGACATAACTTTTATCATTTTTGTATGTATTTAAAAGTCAAACAATATGTTGATCTTTTTCTATGCAACTTCCCATATCGATAATTATCTGAGTTTTAGTTTATGGAAATATAGCCAAATTGAACCCAAAATCAATAAAAGATGTAACAATTAAAGAAGGATCAAATAACTAAAGTCATCTTTAGTAAAATCTATAATATTGAAAGTTGCATAACCAATCTAAGGCCAACATAACACTCTAATTTATAAACTTAAAACAACAGAGACAACCACAGAAGAAGAAAAACAGAAAAATAAAAAATTGATAGACACTTATTTTAATATTATAAAACATATTAAAAACTTTTATTATAATAATATTAATTTATTTTGAAGATTCAACCAAGAAACATTGCCAAAAATTCAACAAAAAAAAAAATCTAAAGTCTCCTTGTAAAAGAAGTTCTGTCTGATGGTATGCATGAAAATATATCATTTTGCTATTTATTATTATTCATAAAAAATAAATTGTTTCAGGAGTGGAATCGTTTGATGTGAACCAAAAGCTACAGAGGGTAACTGTGACAGGTTATGTGGATGCAGAAGAGGTTCTAGAAGAAGTGAGGAGCACAGGAAAGAGTGCAGACAATTGGCCATTTGTTCCCTACAATTTAGTGGCATTTCCTTATGTCAAAGGGGCATATGACGTCAAAGCACCCTCTGGTTTCGTCAGAAATGTCCCTGATGCAAATGGTGACCCTAAGTCCCCCGAGATGAAGCTTATGAGACTCTTTGACGATGAAAACCCAGACCATTGTTCTATCATGTAGACTAATTCTTCATCAAAATCCTATATTTAAAAATGGATTTTAAATTTAACCCAGTTTCACAAAAACTGGTTTATAATGTAAAATTTATACCCATTTATATATTGTAAATTAAATTTATCTTTGGTTGTTGTAAACTTCCTACCATCATATTGTGAATTACTTTCTTTTTCATTTTGTATATTTTCCTTGTGCTCCAAAGAGAGAAAAAAAAAACATGATTTCAAGCATCTACTTCTCTGGATCAAGATAATGTTTTTGCTTTGTTTTGTACAAAAGAAACCCTATCCTTAAGTACATTAATGAATTCGTAACTTTTAAAAGTAGTTTAAGAGCAAATTAAATGTTTCTCAACACTGCATGCAATAGACAAAGTGAGGATCGGAGTGTATCTAATGCAATATGCAATTGATAATAACTATTGTAATGGTTGGTTGAAATTAAAAGAGATGTGATTTAGTATGTAAAATATAACTTTAGATATGCTCTTCTTAAATTAGTTATATATTTATTTTAATTTGTGTGTTTATTTCTCAGTTTTTTAATGACTCACAATCATTATACACTGAGGTCATAGTCTACATCATGAATACATGACTATCAATTTTAATAAATTTTATAATAGCCTAGATTAGTTGACTAGTGCACTTTTTGGAGTATAGGTTTATAATAGCTTTTATAGATCAATTTTAAACGATTTATGATTATGTGTACATTTTATATAGTTTATGAAATAATTTACTAAAGTATATATATATATATATATATATATATATATATATATATATATATATATATATATATATATATATATTAATTATAATTATTTCTTTAGATCATTGATTATGGTGGTAAATTAGAATTTTTGTAATTGTGTATCAATTGCAAGTTTTGTGTTTCGACCTGACCCAAGTCTGTTTGATTGTCCGACAACATCGTTAGGAATAACCACCACATTTTCGAGGTATTTTCCGTTTTGGAGCATGGAGCTGCCAATGTTCTGACCCGACCCAAGTCCATCAGGCAACATCGTTAGAAACTAAGCTTGACTTCGACTCTTAAGCAATATGGGACTTATTGGGTGTACCGGAACATGCCCCAGTCGAGGGCAAGGGAAGTTGTTGGTTCCTACAAACAACGCCAATGTTTTGACCCGACCCAAATCCGTCATCCCCCCAGTCGAGGGCTAGGGGAGTTGTCGGTTCCCACAAACAACGCCAATGTTTTGACATGACCCAAATCCGTCCAATAACATCGTTAGGAACAACGACCGCGTTCCCGGGGTATTGTCCCCTTTATTTATAGTAGTGTAAGATTCAATGCATTATTTCAAGCTCCTTATATCTTACATTTTCTTTTGTTTTTCTTTATTTATACTGTTAGGCAAGGAAGAAAGAGTGGAATAGACATTATATAAGGAAATTTAGAAATGAAAAGAGTTCTAATCGCACAACAAAATGTTCGCGTGTGGAGAAAAACCATGAGGGGGTGAGTTGGTTTAATTAATAAAATCTAATACTTAAAAATTTTTCTCAAAAATTTAACATTTCAATTAAAAGTCCTTTCTTCTATTTTAGTAATCATAATAAAATAAAGAGTAGGAAAGAGAAAATTGCACAAGGTATTTTATACTGGTTCAGATTAAAAGATCATACGTTCAGTTGTTAATTTCTCTAAGGGGGGAATAACTAAACAATAAAAATAAGCTGATATTACAAATATGAGTAATAGCAATTTAGGATAGAAAACACCTCTCTTGAAGCTATAAGAGGTGAAAGATATCTCCTTTGAAATCACAAGGGATGAACACCTCCTTTGCGTCCCAAATGATGAAGACACTTCTCTTGAATCACACAAAAAATGAAGAAACACCTTCCTTGAATCCACAAGGAATGAACACCTTCTCTTAATCATACATAGGATGAACAACTTCTCCTAACAACAACACTCAATCACACAAGAACCCATTTGGTGAAAGTTATCGCTCTACTCACACTATGTTTTCAAAGCCTTTCCACAAAGAGTTCTCAAGTACTCAAACTTATCTTACTTTTGTGCTAACAAAAGAAATTGGAGAGTCAAGTCACAATTGTCAGAGATAATTGATTATCACTTATGATAATTGATTATCACAAAGGCTTTTCTCGAAAATTATGTTTTACTAAGATAATCAATTATTACATGAGATAATAAATTATTCTAGTGAGTTTTGCAAATAAATAAAACTCTCTTAGTGTTCTACTGCTTGGGTTCTGTCTTTTGACTCTTGACCTACTAATTTAACTATTTTAAATAAGATACACATATTAAAAAACTTTTAACAACTAAACTCTTAAGTATTCAACATTTCTCCATGAATCATCATTAAGTCTTCTACACTCATCCATAAAGACATCATCATCAAAACTCTTTATTGAAGCAAGATGTTCATCTTCTTCTTTTGTCAACAATCTCCCCCTTTTTTATGATGATCAACATTTGTTAAGACTTGTGATATGTCTTGTTCTCAATCAACAACTTAAGAGAAAATAGTAGTTAATCCAAGAGAGAAATAAATAACTTTTCTCCCCCATTTTAAAACACAAGGTATTACAAGTGGGAGAAGGCTTAAACCCTAAGCCCTATCAAAACTTTTTGTCAACAAATGACTATACAATTACATTAGTGCAATTTTGACTATTTAACTCGCGTTATGGGCCTTAGTTATTAGGAAACCAAAGCATATAATGATGTGGCAGCCTTTTTGCAATTTCTGCTAGCTTTTCTGCCTTGGTTCCCTCAATACCTGAAGCAGAATATACCTTTCTGCCTCGGTTGCAATAGATACGCTGCAATAAAGGACATTTGACCTCAGTTAAAATTGAACCGAGGCAGAAAATCATTATTTTACCTTGGTTAAAATTGAACCGAGGCCAAAAATCACAAATTTATCTCGGTTAAAAATTGAACAATGCCATATACCAAATTAGGGATTCAAAACGCGAATGCACTATTCTTCGTCTTCCACAACGCAGCATTCACGTTTTCGCTCCTGTGATTGTGCCTCCTCCATCGACAACCATCGTCGTGCAGCCTCCATTTGCGTTGTTAGCCACCGTCGAGCCTCCATATAATGATGCGGTAGCCTTTTTGCAATTTTTGCTAGCATTTCTGCCTTGAGAGATCATTCAAGAAAAGATTTACGAAGATTGATGGTGGATTCAACCTTGATGGGTCAAGCTTGGATCTAGGAGTCAAGTGACAAATCTGCACAACTACTAGGTGTATTCGTTTCTTGATTCTTTCTTATTGTACTTCTGTTTATAGTTGATTCACTGTGTGAAGTGAATGTCTAGGTGCAATTGTGTGGATGCATTATTCCTAGGGGGAGTTCTTGATTTGTAGATTAAGCTCCTTAATCTTTAGGGTCTTGAATTATATAGATGCTCTTGTAATTCTTGTAATTCTATTGATTTAGTGGAATCCTCCTAAGTGGGTTACCTAGGAGAAGACTGGATGTAGATTCATATTGAATCAAACCAATATAAATTGTTGTGTTCTTTGTTTCTCTCTTCTTTTATGCCTTTCTCAATTGCTTTACATAGTCCATTAACACAGAATTGTAAAACTGGTTAATTGGGTTATAAAGATTAAAGAAACCTTCAAGATTCAATTAAAATAAGAGAAAGATTCAATAACTAGTTCAAATCCCTTTCTTGGTTGGGTTATATTAGAAAGATTTGTTTTAACACTGTCAGCCACCGTCGAGCCTCCTTCCACGTTGTTGCGGTCATTTGGGTTCCACAATAGCTGTTGGTTCATCCCATGCAACCACTAGTTCGCCCCACACAGCCACTACGCCAGTCTCCGTCACGCCACCATTTTATGCCGTCAACAACTCTTTGTTTTCCTAAAACAAAGCTTCTTTATTGTTTGTTAGTCTCTCACACCACCGTTTCTCCCATTCTAGCAAGCCATTAACGCGCTCCGCCACATTCCCCGTGCGTGTGGTGGTTAATTGAAATTCGAAAAATTACGTAATTCCCTTTTTTTTCGTGTTTTGTATAATTGATTTTGCAATTTGAGTTGTTGTTTTGCGTTTTATTAGGGTTTTGTTGGGATTTTCTTGGTTTCTATTTTTTTTCTCCTATTTTTGATTGTTTCTTGTGTTTTATGGTTATGTTCTTGTGTTCTTGGTTTTAAATGTATTTGGATTGTAGATGATGCTATGTTTCATAAAATGTATAGTTTTGTTTCTGTTATATTCTGGTCTGGTGTTCTGAAAAAATATACAGGTAAAAAAATGTGGGAACAACCAAAAACAAAAATTTTATTTAAAAATTTAACGGGACATACGGCCTTGGTTCTAACCGAGGCAGAAAGGGGGGCATATGGCCTCGGTTCTCATTACAACCGAGGCATAAATGTGAGTTTCTGCCTCGGGTAACACCTGAGGCCAAAAACTTACCCTTTTTTACCTCATCCTTATATGCTTCGATTCTGAAACCGAGACAAAATAACAAAAATAACCGTTGTCAAATACCCTTTCTGTACTGGTGTTAGTTATTTTAAGAGATAAACTTTTCAGGAAGTTTATAATAGTTTTTCTTTGGGAGGTGTGTAGGCATCATATTTCCTTTATAAATTTGGTTTTTACAACTAATAAGTGAATAAGTTAGTTTGTGAGTTTAACTTTTCTTATTTTCTCATCTTTGTTTCAAGGTGTTTAACAATTTGGTCTGACCTATAAGATTTGAAGAAGGAGGAAATATGGAAAATACAATGATTTCTTTGGAAAGATGTGTCAAGGAGCAAGGAAAAGTAATTGTAAAGATGAAGACAAATTTAGCTAATGTGAGAGATAGCTCACAAGACATGAAATAAATAAAAGAACTACTACAAGATCTCAAGAAAAGCAAGAAATTATCCAAAAGGAGAGAAAATTCAATTTATATTGAAGAAAAGGTGAAAGATGTGCATATGATATCAGATTAGATGAGGTAGGAGAAGAAGTGGAGTTGCCCACATGTGAAGTGAATAAACCCTAAGTTCAGATAATAAAGGCAACAAATTTTTTTTGAAGTTTGAAACATCAAAGGATCAACAAAAGTACACCTAACCTTCATTGACATGAAATAAAATGCAGTTCACTAGTTTAAAATCTAGCAACAAAAATCCAAAATCTAGCAACAAAAATCCTACAAAGATCTTGCAACAACTATACTAAGGGTAACGAGAGGCAATTCTTTCAATCTTTATTTGTGGAGTGGAAAATATAAAGAAGGTAAAGTTTGTAGTTTGAATATCAGCATAAAAGAACTTAATGCTCTAGAGCAAATTAAGTTGGATCTCAAGGGCTCGTAGAAAAAAAATGGTAGAGTATATTTGTCTGGCAGGAGAGTACTCTAGTAAAAGCATAAAGAAATGGTGATTTTTTTTTCTAGTGGATGAAATATCATTGGTTGATGATGGTGTGCTTGGAGACAGAATTGTTAGAAGTGTATAAGCCATGAGAGAAAGAAGAAAGGATGCGTACAAAAAACGCACAAGAAAAGTTTGGGTAAAAGCCAACTCAAGAGAGTTTGCTTGCTCCCTGATTTATTAGAACCTTTGTTCAATATATATAGTACAATGTCCCATCATATAGAGGGAAAAGTAAAAAATAAAATAAAAAAGAATATTTGATAATAATAAAAGAGAATCAAATATATGATATCTCTATCAATATAAATAAAAGTAGGAGATATATAATATCTTTATCACCCCTTCTCAAGGTGGGCATGAAGATTGTAAAGGCCCAACTTGGAAGTAGCAACCCGGAAAGTAGAAGGATGTAAGGACTTAGTAAACATATCAGCAAGTTGACTTCTAAAAGGAACATGGAGAAGGTGAATAAGACCATCAACAAGCTTTTGTCGAATAATGTGACAATCAAGTTCTATGTGCTTGGTTCTCTCATGAAAAGTGGGATTCTTGGCAATGTGAATAGCAGAATTGTTGTCATAAAAGGCAAGGGAGTGGGAACAGAAAAATGCAAATCTTGAAAAAGGTATTGAATCCATTGTAGTTCACATGCTAGGGATGCCAAGGCGCGATACTCAGCCTCAGAAGAAGACCGTGAAACAGTGGTTTGTTTCTTGGACTTCCAAGTAACCAAAGAGGTGCCTAAGAAAACACAATATCCAGAAACAGAGCGTTGAGTAGTGGCACATGTTGCCCAATCAAAATCAGAAAACGCCTGAATTTTAAAAGAGGTGTTGGATTTATACAAAAGGCCATATCCAAGAGCATTTTTCAAGTACTGAATGATCCGTAAAGCTTGCTTCATATGTGGTTCACGCGAAGAAGAAACAAACTGGCTAAGTTGTTGGACAGCAAAACTAATGTCAGGCCTGATATTAGTCAAGTAAAGTAATCGTCCAATTAGAAGCCGAAAGGAAGAAGGATATGGTAGAAGAGCTCCATCGTCGGCATGAAGCTTGATAGAAGGATCAGATGGTGTTGGAGTAGGTTTACATCCAAGCATCCATGTCTCAGAAATGAGGTCCAAACAGTATTCTCTTTGATTCAAAACTAATCCATCAAGAGAACGAGAAACTTCAAGACCCAAAAAATACTTGATAGGGCCAAGATCTTTAATATGAAATCTTGAATGAAGATGAGCTTTTACAACATTAATTTCAGCAATGCTATTGCCAGTGAGAACCACATCATCGACATAAACCAATAAAGCCGTAATATCATAGGCAAATTTCTTCACAAAGAGAGAGTGATCAGCAGAGCTTTGTGTGTAACTAAGAAGAAGTAGCTCTAAAGTTAATTTTTGATTCGAATTACGACTGGCTTGTTTCAAACCATAAAGAGACTTGTTAAGCTTACAAACAAGATTTGGCTGGGGAAGTGAAAGACCAGGTGGAGGCTTCATATAGATCTCTTCATGTAAGTTTCCATGGAGGAAAGCATTGTCAACATCCAATTGATGAATAAACCAATCACTAGTAGAGGCCAAGGCTAAAAGGATGCAGACAGTAGTAAGTTTAACAACAGGAGAGAAAGTTTCAAAATAATCAATCCCCTCGGTTTGAGTAAAACCCTTAGCCACCAATCGTGCTTTAAACCTATTGACTGTGCCATCTGGTTTATGTTTGAGTTTGTAAACCCATCGATAACCAATAGGCTTGATGTCAGAAGGAGGAGGAACTAAAGTCCAAGTCTGGTTTCTGTCAAGAGCATGTAACTCAGCATCCATAGCCTGTTTCCAGCAGTCATGTTGAACAACTTCTTTAAAGGAGAAAGGTTCGGCTTAGGCAGAAATATTATGACAAAAAGAAGAACAATTATCATAAGAAACAAAAGAATGCATTGGATAAGGTGTGGAAAAATTAGAGCATGAAGTGGAAGCAGCACCACAATAATATTGATCTAAGTATCGAGGCCTGTTTTTCACTCTATGAGATGTTCTAAGATCAAGATTAGTAACTTCAGCATTATCAGAAACAATACTAGTAACAGGGTCCGTAGTAAGGTCAGTGGCATGTGAAACAGGTAAAGCTGGAAAATCATACATGCTAATATCACAATTATGAGAATCATCAATTGAAGCAATAGAGTTATCAGAAGGCAAAGAGAATGAGTAAGGAAAAATATTTTCATGAAAGATAACATTTCTAGTCACAAAAATAGACTTAGAGTGAAGATCATACAAAACATATCCCTTTGTTCCAGATTTATAACCAAGAAAAACACATTTTAAGCTTCGAAAATCCAATTTAGTTTTTCCAATATTGGCAGAACTAGTGTAAGCCAGACAACCAAAAACTTTTAGATTAGAAAAATCGGGTTTAGTAGAATAGACCAATTCATAAGGAGATTGATTACTGAGAAAAGGAGTGGGTAACCTATTAATTAGATGAACAACCAATTTAAGGGAATAGGACCAAAAAATGTTGGGTATTTTTGCTTGAAAAAGAAGAGCACGACACACATTAAGAAGATGTTGATGCTTCCTCTCAAAAATCCCGTTTTGTTGAGGAGTTACAACACAAGAAGTTTCATGAAAAATACCCTTGCTATTATAAAAATCATTAAGAAGAAACTCTTTGCCATTATCGGAACGTATTTTCTTAAGCTTGTAAGAAAACTGATTTTTTGTCAAAATAATAAAGTCTTGAAGAAGAGATCTGACTTATGTTTTATTTTTAAGAAAAAAAATCCAAGTAAATCTGCTATAATCATTAACTATAGTCAAAAAATACTTGTATCCATTAATGGAAGAGACGGAAATCGGGCCCCAAATATCAACATGGATAAGTTCAAAAAATTTAAGAGATTTACTTGTGCTGGAAGAATATTTCAGACGTTTTTGTTTCGCAAAAGCACAAACATCACAAGCAATAGTAGAGGGAGAAAAAATATCAGGATGATAAAAAACAAGAAGCTGTAAGATTTTATCAGATGGATGATCAAGTTTCATATGCCACAAGTTACAAGGACTAGCATTATTAATGAGAGTAGAATGTGGTAAAGAAATATTTGTGTTAGATACACTCAAGTTACGTTTTTCTTGAGAACTATCTAAGAGATAAAACATGCCTTGATGTTTCCTAGCTGCTCCAATTGTCTGGAAGGTATCTGTCTGCACAATAAGACAAGTATCTTGGGAGAAAACCATAAGACAATTAGTAGAATTAAGCAATTTTGGAATAAAGATGAGTTGAACAGAGAATTCAGGGACAAAAAGAGTGTTATGAAGGATAAGATTGTCCAAGACAATGGTACCCGAGAATTTAGCAATGACAGAGTTTTGGTTGGATAATTGTATAGAAATAGGAGAAATAGGTTTGAGATTTTGAAATAAATATTTAAAAGGACAAATATGGTCAGTAGCACCACTATCTAAACTCCAAGAAGAAAAGGGAAAAACAAAACCTATGGGTTTGGTAGTACATTGATGAACAACAGTAGTTGTGGAAGAAGAATCATTGGGAGACTGCTGGATTAAGGTGAGAAGAGCATACTGCTCTTTAGAGAAACCAAACTGAGCTTCAGCTTTATCATCCTTCCCGGCACGAAGATCGGCAGTAGAGGAGACGATACCAACCATACTAGCATGAGCAGAGGGCTTCGAAGGAGGAGGTTGGACTTTAGTGTGTAGGTTAGAGCCTTGAGGCACACCATGCTTAATCCAACAAGAATCAGATGTATGATTGGTTTGGTGACAATGGTCACAATATCTAGGATTGCGGCCATTAGACCGAGGAAAGCGGCCTCGTCCACGATTGCTGGAGAAACCACCGCGAAAATTTTTACCATGAGTATTGGCCATGGCAGGAAATCAACAACAAAGGACAAAAAATGCAGAAGGCAATTTAAATCTGATACCATGTTAGAAATGGGCTTTAAGCCTAACTCAACCCCACAAAACTGACTTGTAAGGTGAGGATTGCACCCACTTATATATTGTGAATTGGCCTTATCTCTAGTCGATGTGAGACTTCCAACACACCCCCTCACGTCGAGGTATATTCATCTCGTGCGTGGGACAAGAAATTAGTGGGTGGTCCGTTAGCGGCCCGATATCGGGTGGAATGTCCAAGAAAGTTCGCTAGGATAGACTTTAACTTGGCTCTGATACCATGTTAGA
>Ga0214544_1012091_pt1 | contig 11480 bp, 5 predicted proteins | sample CNSS3metaG_FD_160074 | JGI IMG/M metagenome (GOLD analysis project Ga0214544, IMG submission 160074) | Root nodule microbial communities from cowpea collected in UCLA plant growth center, Los Angeles, California, USA - CNSS3 | ecosystem: Host-associated > Plants > Roots > Nodule | place: USA...
TTGCTAGACGTGTTTATTTCTATTGTATTTTTTATTTACCAAAAGTAATAGTATTCACCAGATTTGAAAAAAAAAATAATCAAGTAGTCAGATTTCGAAATCCAATTAAGGAAAACACTATATTTAAAATTTTGATTTAGGAAATCACCGAATTTGTAAAGTTGGTTAAGGAACTTACCCGATTTAGCAACTTATCAAATTTTGATATTAGATTTAGGAAGTCACCGGATCTAGAAATTTGGTTCAATAACTCATAAAATTTCGAAATCCAACTTAGGAACTCACCGGAATTTGTAGGATTTTGAAATTTGATTTTATAATGAAATTCGGCTTAGGAATTCACGGGATTTCGAAATCTAGTTAAGAAATTCACCGTATTTCAAAATACGATTAAGAAACTCACCAAATTTTGAAATTCGGTTAACTCTTCTCCCGAGATTCAGAATACAGTTAACTCTTCTCTTGATTTCAAAATTCGGTACATATATATAACTTTTTAATTTTTTTTTGAATGGCTTATGCTTTTTTTAGTTTTTTTTTTTTAATTTTATTTATTTTGTGTGTTCTTTTTAGTTTTTAGCTTTCTTTTAATGTTATTAAATTTTTTTAGTTTTTTAATTTTACTTAATTTATTGTCTTTAAATTTTGTTATTTGTTAGGTATATTGTTTTAATGTTTCTTTGTTATAATTTAGTTATGTTTTAGCTGTATTATTATTTTTTCTTTATTTTTTAAATTTATTTTGCTTGTTTTATGAATTTGTTATCTTTATTTTAGTTATTATTGATCAAGTGAGGTATCCTACACTCATATCATGTTGTAGGTTGTTAGAGTTTTGTATCTAATATGGAAGATTTTCTTTTAAGTTTTATGTAATCATAAGTAAATTGGGAAGCTTCATATGAGATTTCTCTTCTTTTATAAATAAAATGTATGAGGGAGATTAAATAACTTTACAACTAATAAGAGGTTTTTCTCACTCGTGATGAGTTAATTTAATGGGTTTGAGGGATTGATTTTAATCTTGATTTTGTTGTTGTCATTATAAGGTCTGATAAGGCTAATGATCAACCTAAGAGAAAGACATATGTATTGTTATAATATGAAAGAGGTGGAAAAATATAAAAAATACAAATCGAATTTTCAACCTATAGTATATCTAGCACAAGAAAATGCAATTGTCTTTTTAAACCAATAAGTAAACCAATTTCTAATGGAGAGGGATAGATATTGAATGTAATGTGTGGATATCATAACCATGATTTGTCACATTTAGTTGATTACCCTTTTGTTAAGAGGATAAAATTCACTGAACATTCTTTGTTTGTTGATATGACTAAGAGTTAAATAAAACCTGCAGATATTTTTTTTATTTCCAAAAACGACAATGAGTGTAATATCACACCCATCAGAAATGTAAGAGATTTCAAAGATAAGGAATTTAACAGATTTCAAATTCCGATTAAGGAGTAGAACATATTTCGAAATTCGGTTCTTTCAAAAGAACAATTTTGAAATCCGGTGTTATGGTTTCCTAGACCTAATTTTGAAATCCAGTATTAACGCTCCAACTCCGGTGTTTCTGTGAGCAGATATGATCTATTACGGATTTTATTCCAGCTTTCAAAAAAAATTAACCATGATCTACCGTTGGATTTCAAATTCTCTTTGATTATTTTTTAATCTTACATTTTTAAACTTATCTTTGAAATGAAAATTAAGTTGAGAAGATTATTAGAGATAGAAAATGTGTTACTTAGGATGTCATTTTTATGAACATAATTGATTAATTTTTGAAATATTTATTTTCTTTTTAAAATTTTTAAAAAAGTTATATATATAAAATATAAAATTATTTTTATTAGTTTTTAGAGAAAATATTCATTTGTTGCGACAGATATTAACCTTACATTTATGAATTTTCATTTACGAAATGTCTCCAGGAACAAGTGTTGTTTCACGCATGGAAATACTCTATGTTCTGCAATAAATTCTTCTGGTCGACCTACTCTCAGTGATAGGAAAAATATGTTGGAAATTTATTCTATTATCTTCTATATGATCCAAATACATGATAGGTGATAAGTATATACTTATTGGTGCTGAAGAACTCGATATAAAAATGAGTTGCTTATTTATTATTTTGCTCACGTTTCCTTTCGTTCTGACATCGTTTTTTTTTTTTTTTTTCAAAAGGTAATATTATTTACATGTAAAATGGTGATTTTGCATCAGTGACACTATAATTTGCTACTTTCGGGGTTAAAAAAAAGATTTTTTATACTACGATCATTTGAAAATTTTTATAATGATAAAATAATCTTAATAAAAATTATTTTTTATATTTTAAGAAGAAAAAATGAATAATAATAAAAAATAGTATCAAATAATAGTAAAAAAGAGTGTAGTATCAAAATATCAGTGTTCTAGAAATAAAAAAAGTATAAAATTAGTGGAAGATTCATACAGATTCCAAATGAAGTAAAATAAAAATCTATAATCTATCTATAATACCCGTTTTACCCTTAGTTATTTTAAAAATTAATTATTTTATAAATAATTTAATTTTAATCATTTTTCTACAAATCTCTTTTGTCTTAAATCATCATTTAAATTTTCTTTTTACATATCTTATTTTTTTTATAATTTTATATTTAACATTTATTTTAAAAATTATATATTTATTATTGATCTTAACTTTCTTGAAAATTAAAAAATGCAAATACACAAGCGCTGTCGCGCGTGTGTGTTCGCTAGTAATATATAAAGAGGATTTCCTTTTTTGTATCCATATTTCTAAATACCAATTTTATCCTTTAAAATATAATTATTTATTTTTGAAAATTGATCGTTACTTTATATAAAGAGGATTTCCTATTTTGTGTCCACATTTCTAAATACCAATTTTACCCTTTAAAATATAATTATTTATTAAATTTTTGAAAATTGATTGTTACTTTTACAAATATTTTTATAAATTTTTTTTTTTTATTTATCAACCGTTATTCTCTCATCTTTTTTGATATATTTTCCTCTATTTTTAATAAATATAATTTTATTTTATATATTAAGTTAATACATTACATTATTATCACCTATTAATATAATATTATGTATATTTAAAAAATGCATAACGACAACGTCTAATAGTTATGTCTATGGTATACATATACATGGGTATTTGTTAGGTTAGTGTAGTTGTTGTTTTTCTGTATGGTGCACACTTTCCCGCTTTCAATCTCGTGTGTGGACTTTACTAGCAAAATAGTTGAAAACAATGAAATTTGCTAACCATCTTTAACAGCAGATCAAACCAGGTGACACTAATCAACTGGATACTATAATTTCAATATAGCCAGCACAATATTTTAGTCCTATTTAGTACATCCAATAATTTGACATAGGTTAAATACGTCATTTCCCTTCAATTTTTTTAGATATCCTTGTTTTAAATGATGTTAGTAGTTACTTTCATTCAATTCCTTTCCCAAAGCTATTGCCGTGGTAGCTTTATTTCTTCATTAAAAAATACAAAGTAATGTACTGGATTCATATTTTTCTTATAATACACAAGTCTTGCTTTTTACCAACCAAACATAGCAAATGATACCAAACTAAATTACATTAAAGTTCAGATTTTCCTGTGAAGACACTTTTTCTTTATAGTAAAGTAGTGTAGAAGCAAAACTGAAACCGGCTACTATTAAATTATTTGAAGTGATTTCACATCGCACTTGCAACTAAACCCCACAATTTTAATTTTTTCCAAAGAAAATGAAAAAAATAGTGAAAAAGTTAAACGCTCCCTTTCAATTTCCAACTTGGCAACTACAAGAAGACAAAAACGCCGAAACTTTATTGAAAATCCAGACCAAAAATTGACCCTTGTACATAAATACCTAGATAGTGCGTCATAGAATAACTAATAAACTGAGACATATATGTAAGTATCTGTTGGGATATGTTTCGAATGCTTTGCTTATTGAGATATTGTGATTTTAGATATATGTATGACATTAATTTTAGGGTTAAATATTTTTTTTTTCCACGTTTCAGTCAATTTTGAAATTAATTTTTTTTCGAAATTTTATACCAATTTAGTCATTTATCTTTAGAAATATGTGGATTTAGTCTTTTTTACCAAATTTTGTTAAATTTATTTGACATTTTAAACGCATTTTATTATAATATTTGAGTTAACATTGAAGCAAAAATATGTCAAAGGGTATAAATAATTCAAATACTATCATGAAATGCGCTTGAAACGTTAGATAAACTTAACAAAATTTGGTTAAAATAACTAAATTCAAGCATTTTTAAAGATAAATGACTAAATTGGTCAAAAGTTTTGAAAATGAATTGATTTCAAATTTCACTATAACTTGAGGGACCAAAAACATATTTATCCTTTAATTTTATACATTTAAGACATTTATATCACTTTAACCTTAAAAACTTAAAGCAATGATTTATTTTTATATAATATTTAACTTCATGTATTCTACGCTATGTGAATTTTTAACTCATAATTAGAGTATCCCAACAGTAACAATGAGTCCCAAACCACTATAAATAGCATGCACTGGTTGTGTCATTCAGCAACAAAAACATGAACAACATGGCTTCCTTAAACTCCCTAGTTCTGCTCCTTGCAGCTCTTGTTCTGTCCCCTCAAGTGCTTGCAAACTATGAAAAACCTCCTGTGCACAAGCCTCCCATTAAGAAGCCACCGGTAGAAAAACCACCGGTTTATAAGCCACCGGTTCACAAGCCCCCAGTTGAGGAAAAACCAGTTCGGAAACCACCAGTGCACAAGCCACCACATGGGAAGCCACCACTGCATGAGTCACAATATGAGAAACCCCCCGTTTATAAGTCCCCACCAGTTCACAAGCCTCCGGTGGAGAAACCACCGGTGCACAAGCCACCAGTTCAGAAACCACCGGTTCACAAGCCACCACATGGAAAACCACCGGTTCATGAGTCTCAATATGAGAAGCCTCCTCTTTATAAGTCTCCACCAGTTGAGAAACCACCGGTTTACAAGCCCCCAGTTCAGAAACCACCGGTTCACAAGCCACCCCACCCTAAGTACCCTCCAGGTTCCAACTGAGCCACCCACCTGTGATGTTCAGAATTGTGCTTTAACTATATGCAGAAATAAGAGGTGTTTGTAACTGCTACCGTTGTCGTGTTTTAGTTTAGTTTGCATGTTCTGGGAAGGACCACTCTTAGTTCTTCTTTTCAAGCATTTCTTTGCCATGCATGGATGCGTAATGTAGAACCGAGAAACACTGCTTTCTACTCCAAACTATGAATAATACAACTTTATATTATTAATCATATCACCTTTCCTTCCTTAAACACTCTGTGTTATGTTTGGGATATAAGTCCAAGGGTACGTTGGAAAGAGTTTATTTGGACTTATGTCACTTACACTTCTATCACTGTTTGAAAGAATTTATCAAAATATATTTTTTCTATAGTTGTTTTGAAACTGTTTAGACAGACTGTTTTTATTTATTAAAAAAACTATTTAATCAAAAAGTGGCACCAAAACTAATTAGTTCTCCTTAAATAGTGAGATATATAATAAATATGTATTTTTTTTATTAATGCGGTAAAAACTAAGAAGGTTGAAACTAAATAAGAAAGTTAATTACTTATTTTTTACCTTTTAATTTTGTACTTGTATAAACATGTGGAAGTAATTTATTATGTAACGAGAAAGACAATAATATTTTAAATCATTTTTTTATATTCATTTTTAATTTACCATTTCAATCATCTTTTGATTATTTACTTTTATTTTTTTAGTGGTGTGATTTGATAAGTTAAGAATAGTTAGAGCGGTGAATTAAAAATAAATCAAAAATAGTGAGTCAAATATCATTAAACAATGTGCGTTTATCCTCACGTGAATTTCGTAACTTAAGATGTACCAAATGGTATCTTTACCAAAAAACAAGAACGCTAATTTTTAACAGATACTTATATCGATTACAAGTAGATTTTAAAATATATTAAAAAAAAACTTCGTCATATTCTAAATGGTACTTAATGATTTATAGTTATTGGATTTGAGAATTTAGCTACAAAAGGCTAAGATGTTTATGTACCATTAAGTATTTCACTTCATAGTTGATGAAAGATATGAGAAAATTGTTCATTGGGAGATTTTTTATTTCACTTCATGGAGTCACATATTATTAAAAAACTTTAAGTCTATCTTAGCTTTAAAAAACTAGTTTATAATGTGAGATTTACATTCATTTATAAATTGTTAATTAACCTTATTTTTAGTTAATATAAGACTTTTAACACACTTGTTCACATTGAAGAATATATATCTCAAGCGTGAGACTAGACATTGATAGGTGATCTCATAACGGTCCGATAGTGAGTGGAACAATAGATCTAACAAACAATAAACTTCAATAAGATATTATCTAACTCGTGGCTCTAATACTATTTTAAAATGTGAACTTTAAGTCTAATTCAACCTTACAAAATATGTTTGTACGGTGAGGTTTGCACCTACTTCTATATTGTAAGCTGACCTTGGTGATGTAGGACTTCCAACACATAGTAGGAAGACATTTTTATGACCTTGGTCTTTGTGTAAGTTACTTATCCAAGTATGAAACTAATTAATTTACAGGTAAGATTGCTATTTTATGGACACATGACCATCATGTTACCAAAGATACGCTTAAAAGGCCTAATTGCCCAAAAATATTATGAAGAAATTAACCTTGAATTCGCTCTTTGTATTATGAAATGGTATTATGGTTTAGGATTTTCTATTAAAAAGTCTCACATAAACACCAGTGCAAGCAAGGATTTCCACTGCGGTTGTTTTGGTCATTTGCTTAGGTTTAAGACCTGAGGCAAGAAATGGTGACCTTTTTGTCTCGGTTATTAATTGAGGCATATTTAGCTCTTAGTGTCTCGATTTCTAAGACAATTGAGGCCTAATATGAATTAAAAAATAATCAAAATGGTGTTTTTGCCTCAATTCTAACTGAAACCATGCGAAAAATTGAGAGTACCTCGGTTATAGGACAACGAGGTCTAATGTCCATTTTAAAAAAAGAAATCAGTGTGATCTTTAAGGCATAACACCACTGTTTTAGTTACAATCTAGGCATAAAGTGAGCCTTTTTTTAATGTATATTCTATTTCTCTTAAATACAGTTGGCAAATATTCATGACATTTTAGACATGTATATTAAAATATATATTTGCACTATACTATTAAAAAAATATTAGTCTTTTTAAACGGTCAAACAAGACAATTCAAGATTCAATACTTATAAATTATTACTTCATCCTCTTAAATAAATTTTAAAAAACATATTCTTTCTTAAAAAATCTTCGAAACAGGAAATAATTTTTGTATTGAATCTTAAATGGGAAACTAAGGCTAACTCAATGCAATAATAATTTTAAACCAAACAAAATAAATTAATATATTTAAGCATTAATATAAAAGTTTCCATAAATCAATAAATCAATATAATTAATCACTTATCAAACATACAAAAAATAATTATGGAACCTAAGGGAACACACAAACACAATCAAAATCGCAAAAAAAAAAAAATTAAAAAACCACTAACCACTGGTGGTTTCGACCATGAGTGTGCGACCTCCCTCCTTCAACCACAATAGCAGCGACGACGACAATGGAGGCGTTACGCAGTAGCGTGGTGGACGCATGGTGGTTGGAAGCAATGGCGATGCGTAATGGCAGCAGAACAAATGCAGGACCATCACGCAGAGGAAAGGTGGCAACAACATCACAAAGATAAGACGAGAAGCAAAGAAGACAAAGATTTGTCAAATTTCCCAATTTTAAGCACTAGATTTAAGATTCTGCCTCGACTTCACCAAAAACTGTTGCATAAACCTCTTTTCTGCTTCGTTTCAGCTAACTCGAGGCATAAACGTGCATTCTGCTTCGGGTATATGACCAACCGAGACATATACTTCAAAAATTATAAATTTTTTTTTATTTCTTGAATTAAGTGACACTATCTTCCTTGGGCACGTGGAAAACCGAAGCCATAAGGCTTTTATGCATTAGTTTAAGGGAAATCGAGCTAGAATCTTTGAGTTTCAGTTTAAAAACGTTAAAAGAGCAGGAATTTTGAACTATTTTATAGGCATTAGGCTTCAGTTGGTATGGAACTGAGGCATATAAGCTTTTCTACTTTGCTTGTTAGCAAAACCAAGGCATAAAAGTTCGCCTAAATTTAGAAAATGTCATCGCGTTTTGATATGTCTCGTTTCTGCAGGAACCAAGGCATAATGATCGAGTTTAAAAGGCAAATATGTACTAGTGAAACTAGAACTGATGTTAATTTACCGTATATAAGAGGGTACAAACTTTACCTTACTTGTAGATTTGAGTTAAACTTAAAGTCCAATTCTTAACATGATATCAAAGTCATGTGCTTGAACTTATTATAGTAAAGTTTGTTGTTTTGTTGAATTTATTGTTCCACCCACTATTGGACCACTCATAAATGTCTAGCATCAACTACAGTTAGGATCATTTTATAATATATATAAGTGACTTACACTCTGCCTTACAAGCTGATTTTGTAGAGTTAAACTAGACATAAAATTCACTTCTTTTATGTATGAGTGTAAAAGTTCATCCTTTTTACTTGAGAGACATGTTCTATTTATACTACTTACCATGTGTCAACACCCAATTTTGTCCGGGTTATAATGTGTTTTACTTCTCATAATCTTATTTTACTTTCATTTTGTTTTTCTTTTCATCTTATTTTACTTTTTTTTATTATTATTCTATTATTATTTTATTTTATTTTGTTTTATTTTATATTTTATATTTTATATTTTGTTTTGTTTTGTTTTATTTTGTTTTATTATTTTATTTTCTTTCATTTTAATCTTATTTTATTTATTTTTATTTTTATTTACAATTTTCTTTATATTCCTTTCTTACTTTTTATTACTTTAGAAAAAAAAATGAAATGAAAAAAAAGAGAGAAGACCAAGAGGTTAACGTAAGGTCTCTGATAGTTAGGGGTAGTAGCTAGTTGGCCATGGTCATGATGGCTGAAGAAGAAAGGAGCAGGAAGCAACATCTGCTTACAGCCTTATCCCACTTCTCGAGGTGGGAAGGGAACATAGCAGAGACACAACAAATATCATCAGAGTCCCTTCATTCAGGGGATTCACCTTCTTCACTCAGGAAGGCTTTTTCTCATTCTGTTCTCTGCAAAACAAAAAAAAACACCTTCATCCTCAGGATTCCAACTAAAACACCATAACCCATCCATGGGGGTAGGTGATGGTTGGTGCCATGAGCGTAGATGAGGAAGAAACCTCTTTAGGGTTTTCATAGTATTAGAGTTATTTTTGGGTTTGCGTTTAAATCTGCTCCCATTAACTTCCAGTACCACCACTTTTAATATTCTCACCCTTCTGTGTATTGTTTCATGTTTTACTCTGTGCACCCCCTTTTATCCTTTATCTCGCACCCCTGTTTTAATTTTTGCTGTGAGTACCCCTGATATTTACTAACCTCGCACCCCTGCCACACTTGTTTCATACTTTACTCTACGCACCCCCTTTTTCTTTTATCTCGCACCCCTGTTTTAATTTTATTTGCGAGTACCCCCTGATATTTACTAACCTCGCACCCCTGCCACCCTTGTTTCATGTTTTACTTCGTGCACCACCATAATTGATAATGTTGCACCCCTGTTTATGTTTATCTTGTTTTGGGCCTGTGTTTTATGTTTACTTCATGCACCTCACACATTACTCATGCACCCTATTATTATTAAAAAAAAAATTCTCTTTCTTTCACTTTTGTCCTTTTTGTTATTAAATTTTCTTTTATCCTTTTTTTGTTATTTATCTATTATTATTATTATTATTATTATTATTATTATTTTCTTTTCTCTAAAAAAAAGAGAAAACAAAAATGTTTTAAATTATTAAAAAAAAGAGAAAAAATAGGAAAATCTAAACATGAAAAATGTTCTCTTTTGTTTTATTGTGTCTGTCCGGTCGCCCGCACCGTGTGACACTCATTTTCAAAATATCAAAAATAGTTTTCTTTATATTTTAGTGTCTGTCCGATCACTCGAATTATATGACACATGTTTTTTCAAATAATCTCAAAAGCATAAAAAAATACAAAAATTTTAAAAATACAAATATCAACATTTTCCAACAAATATTTTCTTCAAGAACTACGTGATCCTTGATTCTCCACTGTGAGATACGTAGGAGCAAGGTTAGTCCTTGTCAGGTTCACCTCCAAAAAAATCAAATCATTTTCTTAATTGTTTTTCAAATATCTTTTAAAGAACTACGTAACCCTGATTTCTCATTTTGAATGAGAATACGTAGGACCAAGGTCAATCCTTGTCGGGCCCAAAAAATTAAAAAAATATTTTGTTTCTTTTAGCATTTTTGTCTTATTATTTTTGCGAAAAATTAATATTTTGAAAATCACATCAACTTTGCATTTTTAATTAAAGGTACCACCCTCGGGCGGGCGCGATAGGTATTCTCTTTCTTTGTCGTTTTTTAATTATCTTGGAGATTTCATAATGCTTACTCTAAAACTTTTTGTTTATACGGATCTTTTTCGTTTCTCTTTTCATCTTCGGATTCCTATCTAACGATCCAGGACGTAATCTAGGACGTGAAGAATAGAATAAGAAAAAAGTGGATTCTGTGTTTTCTTGCTTGTGCGGAATTTTGAAATATTTTTTGGATTTTCTCTATTTTAACATCTTTAACTAGTAAATAAAAAAAAAAACAAGTTCAAAAAAAAAATACCAAATTATCAACGGAAAGGGAGGGATTCAAACCCTCGCTACAAGAATTTGTACAACGGATTAGCAATCCGTTTTACTTTTATGGTTTTCCATAGTTTTCCAGGATAACTATGGTGACGACTCCAAATCTCTTTTTTGGTGATAACTATGGTTGCGATACCATGAACTTCCTATCTTCTTGAATCCAATTGGGCCCAATTGTTGTTGACGTAACTTATTAGTGCTCTAATTTTGATTAACAAAGTGTTTTACTTAATTAATCAAATGGTTCGTTGTTATTAAATGTCCTAATTAACGAGGTTTGATGTGCCTAGCTATTTACCTAGGATGACATCGACAAATTGTGAGCGATTGTGACATGGCGATACTTGTCTCCTCAATTTTCAACCGACGAAAATGTAGGCCATATTATGTAGTATCAATTTTACCATCTTTTTAATTATTATATAAATAAGACCATTTAAGAAGATTTTCAATACCATCAAAGTTATTCCATATTTGTACTAATGTTGTACATCTTAAATAGAGATGGCAAATAAACCCGTGCCCGTGGGTATCACCCGAACCCGTCCCCGTTTTGACGGGGAATCCCCGCTTTGACTGGGTATGGGTATGGGTATGGGTAATACCCGAAATTTTCAACTGGGG
>Ga0214544_1012093_pt1 | contig 11478 bp, 10 predicted proteins | sample CNSS3metaG_FD_160074 | JGI IMG/M metagenome (GOLD analysis project Ga0214544, IMG submission 160074) | Root nodule microbial communities from cowpea collected in UCLA plant growth center, Los Angeles, California, USA - CNSS3 | ecosystem: Host-associated > Plants > Roots > Nodule | place: USA...
AAAACTTGTAAAAGTAACCGTTAATTTTTAAAAATTTAATAAATAATTAAATTATAAAGGGTAAAGTTGGAATTATGAAATGTGGACACAAAAGAGGGAATCCCCTTTATATATAGTTATAGATTACTATAGTTAGACATACATCTTAATTCTATTTATTACATGATCATATTTCAATTACTTATCCTTTTTATTTGTAAACATTAGCCTTAGTATTAGCATTGACTTTAATATTTATTGCATAAACATTATTGTTATTATTATCATTAGTTTGTTAATATTGGTATCATTGTTATTTTTACTTCTATTATTATTATTATTATTACTATTCATAGTGGTGTTATTAGTATAAGTGTTTTTTTTAATTATAAAAAAATGTTATTATACTAAATACTTTTGCTAAATAAATTTTTAATCTTTTAAAAATTTTACAATTTACAATTTATTTTAATATTATTATTAGTATTTTTAATGGTTAAATAAATATAATAACAGTTATATTATTATTCTAAAAAGATTTGAAACAAAAAAAATTGTACAAAGTCATAGATTATTATAATTATTTCTTAAAAACAATTAACTGCATCATATTGTGATATCAATTTTATTTAATATATTTAAAACTGAATTTATAACTTCATTATTTTAATAATAACATTTACACCAATATAACCTAACTTTGATGATATTATTTTTTATATCATTATTATTATTACTTTAACTACACCATATTGTGATATCACAATATTATTTTTTTATATAATAATAATAATAATAATAATAATAATAACTATTATTATTATTATCAATTATAACTATAATTATTATTCATATTATCACCTCTAACTATAATTATAATAATAATAATTATTATTAACTATAATTATTATTATCAACTATAATTATTATGATGATTATTACTACCCACTATAAGTATTATTATCATTATTATTAACTATAATTATTTCTATTATTATATTACTATTATTATTATTATCATTATGAACTATGATTATTATAATAGTTATTATTATTATTATTATTGTTGTTGTTGTTTTTATTATTATAGCTAAATATACATTTTACTTTTACTTACTATGTAGAGATCATGTTTTAATTACTTGCCCTTTTTATTTCTTTTGTTATTCGTTTATTTTTACATTTAAACAATTATTTTAATTCAAAAAAATAGATACTAAAATTAGTAAGATAATAAAACCGAAAAATAATTTTTTTATTATACATTATTATTTAAATTTAAAATATAATAATTAAGAGGATAAAATTGAAAAAAAAAAGATACCAAAGATGTTTATCTCTTTATATATGTAATTGTATTATTATTATTATTATTATTATTATTATTATTATTATTATTATCACTACACAATATTATTATAGTGTTATTATTATTATTATTGTTATTATTATTATTATTGATGTTGTTGTTGTTTTTATTATCATTATTATTATTATTTGTTCATTTTAGCTCTATATATGTGTAATTATTTGAATTAAAAAAGTAATTATTAAAATTAGTAAAATGATAAAACTGACAAATAATTTTAATTATTTAAATTTAACAAATAATAATTAAGAAGATAAAATTGTAAAAAAAGAGGACACAAAAAAATGTGTATCTCTTTATATATATAGTTGTTGTATTATTTTTATTTTTATTTTTATCACTACAGGATTAGATATTTTTAGCTCTATACTACTTGTCATTTTTATTTGCTTTGTTGTTGATGTATATCTTTATATACAATTATAGATTATTATCGTTAACATTAGCCTGGGCATTAACATTGACATTAATATGTATAGCGTAAACATAATTATTATTATTATCATTAGTTTGTTATTATTGGTATGATTATTATTTTATGGGTTAAATATGTTTTGATCCATCAAGTTTCAGTGAATTTTGGAATTAGTCCATCTTTGAAACTTTATACCAATTTAGTCCTTCATTTTTATAAATGCGTGGATTTAATCCTTCTTACCAAATTTTGTTAGGTTTATTTGACATTTTAAATGCATTTTATGATAATATTTAAGTTAACATTGAAGCGAAAATGTGTCAGACGGTGTAATAAATTCAAATACTATCATGAAATGCGCTTGAATCGTCAGATAAACTTAACAAAATTTGGTTAAAATGACTAAATTCATGCATTTTTTAAGATGAAAGACTAAATTGGTCAAAAGTTTTGAAGAGGGACTAATTCCAAATTTCACTGAAACTTGAAGGACCAAAAACATATTTAACCCTTATTTTATTATTATTATTATTATTATTATTATTATTATTATTATTATTACTATTCATAGTCGTGTTAGTATTATAATTTTTTTTCAATTATAAAAAACGTTATTATACTAAATAGATTTTTAATTTTTAAATTTTTTTATAGTTTATAATTTATATTAATATTAATATTATTATTATTATTATTATTTTTAATGGTTAAATAAATATAATAAAAATTATATTATTATTCTAAAAAGATTTGAAATAAAAAAACGTACACACACGCACGAGTCACAAGCTATTATAATTATTTCGTAAAATCAAGTAACTACACTATATCGTCGTGATATCAATTTTATTTATTATATTTAAAATTGAAATTATTATCGCATCACTTAGATTTACCAGTTCATTATTTTAATAACAACATTTATAACAATATAACATAATTTTCATGATATTTTATTACATAATATTTTTACTACTTTATTATTTTAATATACAAAAAATAATACAACCCGTGCATAGGTTCAAGTCGATTTTTCTAGTTCTAAAAAAAATACTATATTTTAATATTAAGGCTATTTAGTCCTGTTTTATTTTCTTCTTTTGACTAAATGTGTCTTTTGTCCCTAAATTTTGATATGAAATTGAAATTCATCAATGTATCAAATTTATATTTATTGTGATTCCTAAATTTAAAAAATGAATGGATAAAATTCTCGTAACCCATAGATGCTACAAAATTTTTATATAGCAAACGATGTTTCATGCTGACATTTATACTATTTACATGTCTTTTCTACTTATTACATTATGGGGCACAAACTCTTCCTTGCATGTTAAACCTTAACATGAACACAAGGTTATGACAAGTTTCGTCCTTCTTTATCCTTAATCGCTCACTTCGTCCAACACTGACAAACCTATACATCACACTCTATAAACTATATAGGGTTGGTGTTGTGTAATAAAAAATGGTTTGGTAGAGGTGATTGAGTGGTAATGGGTGGGGGTGATCGGGTAGGAATGGATAGGCTTAGTGATTGGGTGGGGATGGTAATCGAGTGGGAATGGGTAGGAATGGGTGGGGATGGTGAATTAGTAGGGGTAGTGATAAGAGGGAGGAGGAGGAGCAAGGCAGAGATTTGGGGTGGAGTGGGACGTCATTCACAATGATCCATTACTACTACAACATAGGATTTTGTAAGAATATTTGATTTGAGAACATTGTCTAGTTCCTTCCCTTCTCAACTTTGCCAATGTCAATAACTAGAGACTGACCTTGCAGTAAACACAACCACATGTGCCTCCACAATCAAAGGCTCACTCTCACGCTTTTCAAGTTCGCGTTTCTGGTGCCTCCATAACCACCACCATAGCCAAGGCCATCATATAATCATTACCAATGGGTCCACTACCACCAAACTCATCACCTTCAGGCCTGCCATTGTAACCCCACTAGCAAAGTGTTTAACAAGGTTGTTATGGAATAGTAAAATGAAGGAGGCATGCTTGGAGGTGAATATGTTAAGGTAAAACACTGGGATAATACAGTAAAAAAGTCACATGTAAGCAGTACAAACACCAGTTTGGAACGTCATTTGTCACGTTAAAAAAAATACATTGTTATGTTACAATGCTATATCCATTTATTTTTAAAGTTTGAAGATGAAACTGCGTCAAAATTTTGGATAATGATGAATTTCAATTTTGCATAAAAGTTGAGGGACTAAAGATATATTTAACTCTATTTTTGTGTTTTTTTTATTCTTTCACTTCATGCTTGAATATTTGAGCCATCTTTGTTTTCTTTTTACTTCTTTTTTCAACATTCCTTCAAAGCGTCATAAACATTAATATTATTGTCGTATCATTTGTATGTAAGCTTCTCTTTTAGGATTTTGGTTATCTGGGTTGACTCATAGGTCCACAAGTTACTCATTACGTGGGACAAGCCAACAAAACCAACCCACAATTTGGCCTATCTTGACCTAGTCTTTATGGACCAAATGTGATGCACATCAAAACGTATTAGGACAATCAATATTATTCACACCTAAACACAATCTCTAGGGGATTCACAGGCGGCAGGGGCTAACGCATCAACAAGGAAGCAACACCTCAGGAGCATCCAGTTTGTCAACGTCATAACCCGTGTACATAGGCGAAGAAGAATGATGCCTATAACCTTCACAAACGTTGATTTCCAAGGCGTTGACCCAGACTAAGACACCTCATGGTTGTCACAGTGGAGCTTGAGAACTTTGCAGTGAAGAAAGTACTATTGGATAAAGGAAGTTTAGTGGACATTCTCTACTACAAAACCTATCAAAAGCTATAGATACTGGAAGAAGCAATGACCCCATACGACCAACTAATATATGGCTTCTCCGGAAAGAGAGTATGCACCAAAGGATACATTGAATTACACATAGTCTTTTGTGAGGGCAACTAAACGAAAACATATATGTGCGGTTCTTAGTAATTGAGGAACACACATCATATAACATCCTATTGGGAAGACCTTCGTTAAACACTTAGGGAGCGGTAGTATCAACTCCCCATCTCGCTATGAAGTTTCTCTCAGGTTTAGATGACATCCTTACTATTCATGGGGATCAAAAGTTGGCTCGAGAATGCTATGTAGCGAGCCTATGGCCTCAAGAACCCGTTCTTGTCGCCAAAATGTCGAAAGGGCACTAGGAGCACAAGCAACCTTAGTAGGGGATGATCTCGATCCCAAGATAGGAAGCAACTCCAAAATAGAATGAGTTGTAGAAACAAGGAGCCTAGAACTAACGTTAGATAAAAACCTAAAGGTTGGGACAAATTTTAAACCAGAAGAGGAAGTTGTGATTGGAATAACACTAAAGGGCACCGCAAACCTTTTTGCTTGGTCAGTGACAGACTTACCAAGAATGGATCCCTACATAGTTGTCCATCGTCTATCAATTTTCAAGGAAGCTAGTTACGTTTCCTAGAAAAAAACGAAGCTGGGAGAGGAAAGAAGAGCAACAGCCAAGCGGAAGTGGCAAAACTTTTGGATGTCGGGTTCATTAGAGCGGCACAATAAACATCTTGGCTTGTCAATTTGGTGTTGATAAAAAAGTCTAGTGGTAGGTGACGAATGTGTGTCGATTATACGAACTTGAACAAGGTCTACCCCAAAGACGCATACCATTTACCGAGTATTGACCGCCTGGTCGATGAAGTATTAGGAAAGTGTGTTCTTAATTTTTAGATGTTTACTTCGGTTATAATTAAATCCCCATGGCCCAACCCGACATGATCAAAATCGTGTTCATCACAAAAGAAGCAAACTATTACTACCATGCCCTTTGGCTTTAAAAATGCAGGAGCAACCTACCAAAGGTTGATGGATAAGGTCGTTGGTCATCTGATCGACAAAAGTGTCAAAGTGTACTTCAATGACATGGTGGTGAAGTTGCCAAACCTAGTGCAACATTTAGAAGACTTGAGGAACATATTCACAACCCTCAAAAAATTCAATTTATGGTTAAACCTAGAAAAATGCGTATTTGGAGTGAACAACGATAAGTTTCTTGGGTTTATGCTTATGCAAAGTTGAATAGAGGCAAATCCTGAAAAAATGAAAAGCTATCATAGAGATGAGGAATCCCACTAATGTCAAGGAGATACAACGATTGATAGGGCGACTAACGGCAATATCAAGGTTCTTGCCTAGACTAGTGGACAAGATGAGACCAATAATGAGGTTGTTAAAGAAGTCGACAAGATTCGCCTGGGGGGAGGAATGCCAGAGTATGTTTGAACAGATGAAGAAGATATTAGCTTCCCCTCCAATCCTGTGAAAACTAGATACCAATATACCACTCCTTGTGTACATTGTCGTGACTGAGTACACTGTTAGCGCAACTTTGGTACATGAGGTAGATGACAAGCAAGATCTAGTTTACTTTGTCAACAAAACACTACAGGATCTAGAAACCCAATACCAAATGGTTGAAAAGATAGCTTTATCCTTGGTAACCATGACCAGAAGATTGAGAACCTATTTTCAAAACCACCAAATTGTCGTCAAAACCGATTATCCCATCCAAAACATACTGCAACAACCTGACCTAGCCGGAAGAATGTCGGTCTGGGCTGTGGAACTTTCAGAATTCAACATACAATATGAACTATATGGCCATATCAAAGCCCAGTGCCTAAACAATTTTGTTGGCGACTTACAAGCAACACAAGAAGGAGATTGGTGGACTCTGTATATGGACGAATCTTCCAAACCAAAAGGTGCAAGAGCCGACATCGTACTAGAAGGACCCAACCATATTTTCATTGAGAAGTCCCTGCACTTCGCTTTCAAGACATCCAACAATCAGGCAGAATATGAAGCCATTTTGGTTGGGCTGACTCCCGTCAGGGAAGTTGGAACGTGCCGGGTAGTATACAGAACCAACTCTAAGCTCACAATGGGCCACCTTAATAATGAATACCAGATAAAAGACTCAATGCTTCTCCAATATTACCATTTGGCCTGAGACATCATCAATACCAGTTTTGACGAGGTACAAATACAACATGTACTTAGGGGAGACAACGTTAGAGCAAATGCTCTTTCCAAACTTGCCAGTACGAAGAAGAAAGGGAAATACATATCTCTGCTCCGGCAAACATTAGCGACACCCTCAACAAGTAACACATGCATGAATATAAACAACAATGGTGGAACTTGGATGACACCATACATACAATACTTGAAAACCAACATACCAGATAAAGGATGGGTACAGAAGGTGACATGATACACGCTAATAGGAGAAGAACTGTGCAAACGAGGACATAGCAAAGCCCTACCGAAGTGCATTACGAAGTAACATGCGGCGTATGTAATAAACAAAATTCATGAAGGTATTTGCGGCTACCACTCCAGGTCTCGAACGATGGCTACAAGAATTCTAAGGGCGGGATACTTCTGGCCAACTGTGTAAGCTGACTGTCATGACTTCGTCAAGAAGTGCAAACCATGTAAAAAACATGGCAATTTCACTCACATAAAACAGGAAGAGTTGCACCATGTATACTCCCCATGGCCATTTGCAAAATTAAGGATGGATATATTAGGGTTGGTTACTCCAGGAAAAAGGATAGGTCAAGTTCCTTATATTGGGAATCAACTATTTTATGAAATGAATTGAAGCTCAACCATTAGCCCCTATTACAGCCCAACATGTCCAACAGCGCATTTGGAGGAACATCATATGCCGTTATAGGGTGTCGCACACCATAATAACGGACAATGGACAATAGTTTATAAATAAAGAATTGATAAAATTTTATACTGACCTATGAATAAAGCACATAATAACTCAGTTGAACATCCCCAGTCTAACAAGCAAGCTGAGGCCGCCAATAAGGTGATACTGGTACAACTAAAGAAAAGACTGGATAAGTTAAAAGGGAAATGGTCAGAAGAGTTATTAGAAGTACTGTGGGCATACAGGTGCACCCCCAATCTACTATACATGAGTTACCGTTTAATCTGGTATATGAGATTGAAACTATGATCCTGGTCAAAATCGGAGAGCCCTTGTTAAGAAGACAGAATTATGACAATAAGCTAAACCAAGACAGCCTCTACACAAGCCTTGACTTGTTAACAAAATTACGAGAAAAAACGCAAATAAAAAATGCAATCACTAAATAGAGTGCGGTGAGAAATTATAACTCCAAACTTCAACCACACACGTTCGTAAAGGGGGATTTGGTATGGAGAATTGCTAGCATCACAAGGAAAAAAGACAAAATATTTTTAGCTAACTAGGACAAACCTTATAGAATACGTGAAGATGTCAGAGGAGGAGCATACAGGTTGGAACAACTATTTGGAGAACTAATACCAAATACATGGAATATATTTTATCTCAAATTTTATTTCAGTTGAGGACCAGGTTGTAAAAACAAAATACATATAACCATGGATGTACTCTTTTTCCTCACCCGGTCTTTTTACCCTAAAGAGGGTTTTAGCTGGGGATTTTTAATGAGGCACCCCATCAATCAATAAAATCAAGGTTATCCCCCTACAAACTGTTTGCAAATTATCTTAGTTCCCTGTTGCCTACATAAGTAAATGGTCCCGGTCGAAAAAAATGATTTTCCTACCGCCTAACTTAAGTAGACGGTCCTGGTCGAACAAAGCGATAATCACTAAATAATGACAAGTTTCTGACAACCTTCTTCAATAACACAATTCAGATATGAGCGTGTAATCCTAAATGCATAAGCAATCATTATATTGCCAAACATGAACCATGCATATATAAACTTATAGACAAAAATATTCGGAAAAGGCGCAATATATTTACACAAGTAACAATCACCCATAATATCAAATGTTCTATTGTAGCACGAAGTATTAATTATTACAAACATTATCAGAAAAGATCTCAGAGAGATCAAAATTAAACTAAGGAAAAATAAAAACAAGTGCTCGAAACAACATTTACTCCGCAACGATCTCGACCTCATCATTAGCCACCTCTTATTCCCTTACAACAATGCCAACATTAGTAGCTTTAGGATCCTTTGGGATCTTGCTGGCCTCCATCTCCTCCTGTCTAGTAATCGTCCCTCAAAGGCATCCTTGTTTACATCGAAGCGAGGGTCCCCAACATCCACTTATTTATAGAAAAGTGCCACCTGCCTTAGGTCCTTGTTAAAAATGTTTGTATGCTCCTGAACTATCCATTTCTTCAGGTCTTCAAGCTCAATCTCTATTCCTTGCTACTTATCCCTCATATCATCATTGTCAATCTCTAGGTCCTTTATCTTCTATTTCTTCTTTTTCTCTGAATCCAAACACCCAATCTTCTACGAACCAAGGCGTTTATTTTCAGCAACCAACTCTTCTTTTTCCTTCTCCCTAGCCACTTTTTCCTCTTCATATTTAGTCTGCAACACGTTCAACTCCTTAGCCACCGCTCCACCTTTGCCTTTCCTCCCTCTTTCAACTCCTTCTACAACATGATGCCTACTCCCTGGCTCAGAATTAAAGCCTTACTATTAAATTCCACCATAGCCTTCACCAAGTCATTGGGTTCCATATTATCCAAAGAAGATAATAAAGCCGCATATAGGCTTATCTCAATTTCCCGGTGCATGGTCGTTTCTGGAAACTCCAATAGCCCAACCTCCGATTTTTTGATCCCAAATGATGAACCAGGACCTAAAAGTTTGAGCCTGACTTTCTTAATATCTTTTCCAACTCCTTTTTGGATTGTCACAATGGCCTTCTGCTTGGCCTTCCGCTTGGTTCTTCCTTGTACACGAACCTCTACCAAAAGCTATTGCATATTGGGCACATCTAGGTCCACGACTTTCTTTACCTCCTCCGCCAACTCCTTCCTCAAATTCTTAAACATGCTTAACATTTTCTTCTCTTGTTGAGCCATGGGACCTGTAACAAATAAAAATAGGTTCCAATCATCATTATTGTTGCTCTAAAGAAAATGAAATTACTAAATAAGGAAGCCTTCCAAATCAACAAGAGGATGAACGGATAAATAAACCCTAACTAAGCCCTTAATTGGCAATCTATTACTAAATTTCTCCAGAATCTCTATTATCCTCCTATCGTCCACCGACAACTCCTCTTTCTTAATCCCCTTATAGCGTCATGGATTATCAATCTAGGCAAAAGGGAACTTCAACGAGCGACCTACCGACTTCACCACAACCTTAAAGAAGATGTCTTTAGAGTGTTGAAGGACTGAGAAAAAGCATCAAGTATACTTATCCTTTCCCGGCTAACTAAAGATAGCCATGTAATCAAACTTTTAGGCTGAGTATCATAAAAGTAAAGAAAACACTCTGCTGATGGATAAAGATATAATGACTAGCATAACAACCTAAATGCTTGTCCGTATCTCCAACTGTTAGGATGTAGCTGGGTTGGTGCAACATTAAGAAGGCGCAAGACCCCTAGTGAAGTCGTCAAAGGGTAGTCGAACGTGTAATTTTGAAAAATGACACATGTACATATAGAAAAATTCCTCCTTAGCCCCTCTCGCCCATGGCATACACATTCCACAACGCTAACTCGTTCCAAGGACACAATCTCTAAAGATCCATCCCTTTCGAACACACGTATGCATCATAACCATGACTCCAGCAATTGCGACCACCTAAATATAGAAAATTATCTCGTTACGGTTGACAACAACCACTTGTATCCAATCCTTTGCGGTAAATTACTCTCGGCCAACTCTTCAACTGGATCCTCCCTTACATCTGCAACAATATCCATATTAATCCCTCTCTCACTATAGGAGGAACCACTCGATGATTCACTCATCAAATCACTACTTCTACTATGCATACCCAATATAGAATCACTATTATACATACCTTAACACGAAGATGATAACATAGGGTAATATGTCGAACATGAAGAGCTTGGTAGAAGTAGGACATAACCTTTCTCTCAATTATGAAAATGAATGCAAGTCCTCACCCAAAATTCCTCATCATTATGCTTGCACTCTCATAAATGTCACCTTAAAGGAGGTGCCTTCTTAGATTTAACTCCTTGAGGCTGTGGGGCTACAATACCCTAGGGGGAAAGACCAAAGAAAGGGAATTTTTCTTTGCAAAACTGAAACACTTACAATAGTTTTTAGCATGACAGATCTTATCAGAGGTTAGGGGCTGATGTACCATAGTGGCCAATTGGCCGCTATATGTAACATCCCGTCAGGATATTACTAATTTATAAATAAATAATTGGAATAATTAAGACAACATGTTTAATAATACCTCATTTTCCCCAAAACGCGGGAAAATTTAAAACTTTATTTATTGCTGATAAAAACTTAGAACGTCCATCACATAATTAAAATCCAATGTTATTAAGTCACCCATCCGGGTTTACAAATATTTCCAAAACAAGTAATACAAGTAAAAAGTCTCCCCAACTCAATCCCCTCTCCGCGCCTAAGCTGCACCTGAGCCACCTGCATCACCAGCATCTGCTCCCGTGTACCGCGTACACGATCATCGCCACACACACGCAGATAGGGTGAGCTTAGCAGATAAAACACATATATATTCGAAGCTATAAACATATATATATAAATCAGTATACATACACATAACATCACTTAAATTTAACTTTCCACATTGCCCTATATTTTTATTCCCTCGATTCAATCTCCAATACGTTTATTCGTGTTCTACCT
>Ga0214544_1012096_pt1 | contig 11474 bp, 5 predicted proteins | sample CNSS3metaG_FD_160074 | JGI IMG/M metagenome (GOLD analysis project Ga0214544, IMG submission 160074) | Root nodule microbial communities from cowpea collected in UCLA plant growth center, Los Angeles, California, USA - CNSS3 | ecosystem: Host-associated > Plants > Roots > Nodule | place: USA...
TCCCTTTTGTTTGAAAAAAAAAAAAAAAAAAAACTCAGTGTTAGGTGATATAGCTACAAAATCAATTAATCATTTGAGTCACTCAATACTTCTTCCATGTTCATATTCAGTGTATGGTTGGCTTACGTTAATTTATAGCTATCATTCAACAAAGTTTATAGGAATCAATCTTTTAGTAATAATTTTATTTTGTAACAAGTATGAAAACTAATAATATATTATTATTGATTAATTCTTATTTTATTAATACTTTATTAACTGTTTCTATCATGTCCAGTAATCTCACATTATTTATAGATTAATGTCTGAGATAGTTTATATCGTTTTTTCTTCTAATCTATATGATAGGAAAGATGAAAAAATTTTACGTTTCAAAATGGATAATTGTAGATCACCATTTTAAAAAGGACAAAAAGGTAAAATGGGTTAAAGTTATAAAATAAAAAATTGATTTTTTAGTTATAATTTTTTTATTATTATTCTCATATGCGCGTGACACGTTAAGACGTGAATTATTATTTGTTAATATTTGTGATTTATTAATGTGAGTCAAACCTATTTTCGCATTACATAAAATATAAACACATGAATAATATGCGCGAAAAGCACGTACGAAATTAAAATACAACGAAACATGCATATGCAATCGAGTACGGAGATATGACAATTTATTTCATCCAATCAATAAAAAAGAAATATGTTTAGAAACAATAATTAAAATTATCTCAAACCAATTTTATGGATTTAAAACCAAAATATTACGTGGCAATGACACACAATAAATACACATTTCACAAGAACACCACTAGTACAAATTTTTCAATGTCCCTTTTTCTTTTGTCGTTTATTTATTTTTACCACATAAGTTCACTAGAATATTATTTAATTTTTATATCTAATTAAATTTTAAATATCTTATAAAATTTAAATTTAATTAAGCATCCATTGAAAAATCTACACTATTAAATATTTGAAATATCCTTTTATTTTCTTCTAAACATTTTTTTAGTATTCCAGTAACGAAAATCATCTCCAACTTACTTTAAAAAGAGAAGAAATAAATTAATAAGTTTAAAAAAAATAAAAAGAAAAAAATTGATCGACAAGTTAGATTGATAACAAAATAAAATAATAGCATATTTAAGTAAAATATAAATACCTTAAGCAACAGTAAAATATTTTTTTAAATAAATATTTAATTACAAATATTAAAATTTACCATATATTTAATTTAAGTCAAATTCACAAATAATAAACTATCTAATAGAAAAAGTGTGTCTCTCGTGGCAGACAAGATAACAGAAAACAGTCAAGCTGAGCCGCCGACATTGAAAATTATAAGGAAATGATTTAAATGCAGCTGAGCTGAGGCACGTTCTCCGTCATTTTTTTAGAACCCCGTCTCAATTTGATGTGTCTCAAGAATTGGGAAAATGATTGTAGGTAAAAGTATAATTACAGTTTACAAATAGTTATGAATATGAATTAAAAAAATCATTTTTTGAATTATTTAAATTTTGGTTTAATTAACGAGGTAGGTAAAAAGAAAAAGAAAAAGTAACATATTTCATAGGTAAATACTTGAGCGTGTTATGCATGTTTGCAGAAATGATGTAGTTTATTTCTTTATCTTAATGTCAATAATAGCTTAGAAAAAAATTAGAGTGTAAATAAGGGCTATTATTATTATTTTTATCGTAATAACAGTATATTATATGGCTTAATTATGTATTTTATCCTGATAAATTTATTTGGGAATTTTAAATTGAACTTTTGTTAATTTTTGGTGATCTATTCAGTTTTCAAAACTTCAAATTTTTTTAATTGAATCTCTACTGTTTAAATTAAAGAAATTCTAGATTTTTCTTATATTTAATGTGATAATTATCTTGTACCCTAATTTTGCTTAAATATTATCACATAATATATTATTGTAAATTATCATAATGACAAAGATCTATTAAAGATTTGTAAATGTATTTACTTTAAATTATAAATTTATAAAATTATAATATATAAATAAAAATATATAATTTATAATTTTACGATTTATAACCTTCTAAATTTGTATCATTTTATAATTTTATAAATCTATAATTTTATACTTTACATTTTATAAGATTATAAAATTATAAAATCATTGAATTATAAATTTAAAAAAATCATAAAATTATATATTTTTATTTTATATTTCATAATTTTATAAATTTATAATTTTTTTATTTTGTAATATATTTTTTTAATTTTTGTAATTTTATATTTTACAAATTATAATTTTTATTATATTTAATAATAATTTATAGTTAAATATACTAACAAGTCCTTGAGAGAGACTCTCGTCATTATAGTAATTTGCAACCATGTATTATGTGACGATATTTAAACGGGTGACATTGTAAGATAACTGTCACGTCTTATAAGTAATGAAAAAATCTAACATAACGGAAAGTTTTGAAATTTTGAAGACTTAAACCATAAAAATTGAACAAAGACCCAATTAACAATTCTCAAATTTATCGAGGATCAAAAACATAATTAAGTCATATTATATTGAAAACAAATATTTTTTGTATTTTCTTTTTTTCTTAAATTTATTTCTGACGACAAATACATTAATTTACTTAAATATATAGTTTTATAAAGGCGATTTTGATTTATATAAAATTTTAAAGATTTGGTTTTTAGTTTTCTTAAATTAAGTAATGTTTATTTAATTTTAATAAAGTTTAGTGTTTTTCTAAAGAACTGGTCATGAAATTTAGAAAACATAGGAAAATTTCAAACTTGCTTTATGTGAAATATAATTTACAACTCAAAAACATAATTTTAAACCGCCTATAAAATATATATATTATATATATATATATATATATATATATATATATATTAACCACAAAAAATTAATATATATTAATTACATTTATATTACTAATAATAATATATTGACGTTAGATAATAAGAAAATACAGCAAAAAAATTAAATACAATAAATAAAAAATTTATTTATCAGAATTGATGTTAACTTCACATATGTGAGAGTGATACTTTTTATATTAGAGTTAAAAGAATCTCAAATACATAACTAAATATATAAAATGTTAACAAATGATTAAAATATTATAAATGATAAAACTCGGTAGCTGTTTGTTTACTGGTTAATTTTAATCGCAACAATAACAAAATGATTATTAGAAATAAGATGAAGCCCTTAAAAGACCTGTTACATATATTATTAGAAGTTCATTTGGTTGAACATAAGCCTGAAAAATAAGAAATGTTTTTTTTAATATAAACTTTAACACTTAACCAAACAGTAATTGGAAAAAAATATTTAATAAGAATCATTCATTTGTACTATTTAGACTATTCGTTAGTTTTGACTAAAAAGGTGATATATTATTATTGATATAGTTATTGCACTTTATGTTTTGGCAAACTTCTATAGGAATTGAGCTGGTTTTACTAAATAGTAAAAGGTTGAAGTGTCAAAGGTGACACTTCAAAGTTGACATTTGTTAATATTAAAACGCGATATATTTTTTTTTTGTATTTAATCACTGTAATTGCATTTGCGTTATAGGTGTTAGAATTTTATTTCAGTTTTTTTTTTTTTTTTTTTTTTTTTTTTGCAGAAAATGTTAATCTTGTTCTTGAGACTATATCAAAAAGTGATACAATTTTGCTTTTCGAAATAATATATATGTATAAAACTTATTTTTTTATTAATCGTAGAATGAAATAATTTTTTCTATCTAAATTATTAATTTTAATATTAAAAAAATTGAGAGTTGCACAGCACATGGATTCTCTTAATTATGTATGCCCAAGTAAAATGAAATGAAAAGAAATACTTGTGACACAAAAATTGAGTTTAACCATCCAGTGAAGAAGAGTAGATGTCTCAGTAACTGTTCACAATATTGACCACAGATGAATATGTTCCTAGCACTCCAAAAATTACTCCAAATGCAGTAATTACCACGCTCAACGCAACCTTATAGTATCAGAGTAAAGATATAAGAAGTGTGAAAAAATAAGCAAACATTAAATGCAAGAACAGCAATATCATACATACCTGTGTATACGATGCTTTTTTCCCCACAATTCTCATAAAACATAAACTTGGAAATATCACTGACTGAAAATTTTGCACTCCCCCAAATTAGTTTAGTCAGCATATATGTTTGAATGTGTTTATGTGAAAGTATTTGTGAGTACATTGAATTGAAGTGTTTGCTTACCACAAGTATACTGAAGAGAGAGCCAATTAAAGCCATTACATACCCTGAAATTGTAATAAAATGGTGTTAAAGTGTCACTTAGTTAGGTTCATTAAAACTAATATTACAGAGACAAAATTTAAGACTCACCAAAAAAGGGAATCAGAAAAGCGGCACAAAGTGTAGATACAACAAGTGCAACTCTGATAAGAACGAAACACTGATTAGTTCTTGAGAATCTATCTGGTAGCAACTCCTCCAGACTTCTTGCTAATGGGGTCATCAATAAAGCATATTTGGTGAATGGGTTAATTACCTGAAAAAAAAAGTGAGGAACACAAATTACAAAAAATGTTCACTTCAGTGAAAGTAATGAAATGTAATGTCATTTGAGACATTAAATGTTACTTACTGTTGTCCACATTGCAACCTTGGAGGCAAATGCATTTCGTGGCAAATTTAATGTTATTTGAGACAAGGTGTCGTTGCCAAACTCGAGGAATCCCATGATAGCAACACCTCCATATATTGCAACAGACAATGCAAAACTGTGTGTGAACAAATGAGTTTAGGAATAGTTTAGACATTCAGAAATAAGAAATCTGATACGTTTTTCCTGTTACAGACAAAATAAAAGGATACCATACCATACAATTAATGCTTTGGTAAATTGTGTTTTGTCAGCCATAGATTGGTAAATATTTGGAAAAACTGAATGGCCTGCAAAGCAAAATCCGTGGATACCAATGGCTAATGGAATGCCACTCCACTTGACAAATTTTGTGCTGTGATGGAATCCAATACCATCCATCATCCCAACACAATACACACAGATAACAATCAACAGTGTTGCAAAAACTCCTCCAGCTGCAGATCATAACAAAAGTTCCAGTAAGCAAATGCTGAGTTCTGAAATTGAAAACAAAAGAAATGTCCTTTACACTTTGCAGTACCTGACAGTACAGAGATTATACGAAGATCCTTCAGCAAAACAGTTGGGATAAAAACAAGTGCAGCAAAAATTCCAAACAAGTGCATAGAATCTAAATGCCAACCACCCAAATCTAAGGATGTTCCCGGAAATAGTCCAGTGAGGTTGTCTCCTTCCAAGGTCACGAATTCTACACAACATGACTACACTCACAAAAACATGTGTCATAAATACACTGCAGAATAACAGAACTAAGGTGTTATTAAAACAAATATAAGAAATCATTGCAAACACTTACATATAATTCCGTGTACAAGATGATCTGCAATAATTCCATAAGTATACAATGATTAGTATTCTTTCTCACTACTGTGACATGAGTTTGTGTTATACAACAAATAAAGATAAACAGTGAATAATCTTAAGAAGCATTTTCTTAGGGCTAAAAATTAAACTTTATGAGATAAAAAGGAAAAATGACCAAAACCAGATAACTCACTGATACAATAATACGACCATATTTTCCAAATGCAGCTTCTCCTATATCTGGGTAGCTATTGATTCCTTCTCTGCTTTCAAAGCAGTATCTCATAAGGGTGGCTGTATAGCAACAAATGACAGCGAAAAGAACCATCAACACCACGCTAATCCAACCAGCTTCTTTCATTGTGTAAGGTGTTGAGAGAATGCCAACTCCAGCCATCACATTAGTTGCTGCAGTTTAACAGACAAAGGTGAAAAACATCATCACCTCGTAAAATGACCAGGTAGTAATAATAATTTAGTAAAAACTGAGGAAGTTCAGTTACTGTATTTTCAGACAGGACATTACTTCTATTTCCATAACAAGGATATATATAGAATATAAAAGAACTGTTTGCAATGAAATAATATACCATTGAAAATTGTTTGAATTAAGCTGCAGCCACGACTAACGGGCAATTCGGCTACTAAATGCCCTTGCGCTGCGTCTTCCTTCTGCAATGGTGATTGGGTAGTGACTTCAGGACAAGAGAGGAAAGGAGTCTTTTCATCTATTTGCAAGTTATGCTTTGGACGATTTTCAAAACTGGACAATATAATACTTGGTACTCGTAGAATTGATTCAAAATGTGGAGTTGCTGCAAGTGTATAAGAATCTGTAGTCTCTCTGTCGTAACAAAACAGGAAATTAGTAAGAGACGAATCAAGATTATAGCTACTTACTAGTTAAAAGGAACCACAAGCACTGCAATAATCTTGATAACACAATTATATCGAAGTTTTTAAAATCATAAAAAGAAAAATTATTCTAAGAATCTGCTTTAAATTGGGTGGGATCATTGAAATTTAACATGACATGATCACGGCTTAAAATTATGTGGCTGCAACTATATCATTCTGCAATTGTAGAGAGATTTTCGTTGAAGAGTAATTGCCAACGCAGCAACCATGTTATAAGAGAAATGGAAAAACATAAAAGTAACTGCACAATATACACTCCAAGTTTCAAAATTCCACACGCCTCATATTCTATCATGACAAGAATGAGCATTGTAAATCTTTACGTTTTTTTTTTTTTTAATAGAAGTATGTTTTACAATTCTCGTTATGAAAGTTAAATCTCATACCTGTTATTCTGAGAAATATAATGTTACTGCTACTGTTATAGAAAGGATGTATAGTGATGCACGTTAAGTTACATCTCATACCTGTTATTCTGATAAATATAAAATTACTGCTGTTGTTATAAAAAGTGATGCATGTTAAGTTCTCAAATGTGTAATATTAAATAGTTTTCACAACTATCACAATTTTAGCATGTTTAAATATTTTAAATGAAATAATTTTAGAACTTAGTTTAATAACCTAATTTGAATGAATTTGGATTTTATGATCACTAATTTTCAAATTTTAAAACATATTAAAAAAATTTTAATATATTAATATAATGTATTTTTAATGTTAAGTAGAGGACAACAAATTTAAACTCGATTTGAATCACATTTCAATTTTTTTTACTAATTTATCAAATTTTAATGATCTATTTTGTGGTTCAGTTAGACAAGTTTTTAACTAAACCGATAGAGTCTGATTTTTAAAGCATAGTTACGAGTAACATATTTTCTCCTTTTATTTTAAAATTAGTTTAACCTAATTAATTTAGGTTCTAAAAATGTAGATTTTTAAAATTTATAATATACTATAAATTTGTGTGATTTCCATTTAAGATCTTTTAACACACCCTTATATATATATATATATATATATATATATATATATATATATATATATATATATATATATATATTAAACATAAGATTAGATATCTATGTGGTTTAATGATAAATGACCCTCCGATAAACAATAAATTTCACCAGACTAAAATTAACTCAAATCTAATTGACTTAAAAAATAAGATTTATAACTAATTATACAAATATATTTTATCATTAGTCTATGTGAAATCTTGAACAAATATAATAATATTATTAAGAAAATTAAACTAATAATACACTTGATAAATATGTAAACATATTATACACTCACAAAGATAAGATACGAGTGAATCATATAAAATTACATAATACCACCATAAAAAAAGTATTGTCACTAGATTTTCAACTAATATTTTAATTTATGATACAGGAGGAGACAGATTAAAAACTCAACGAAACCCATCAAACAACAGTATTGCATACCATAATTAGAGGCAACAAAACAAAAATATATGAATAACAAAAAAAAAAAAACACCAACACAAAATAAGCAATGGATTAAAAGAAACAGTAATAGGAAGAAGAGTGTACTTGTAACTTTGGGGCCATTGGAGAGAAGTGAAAGAGTGAGAGTGCGTTTGATGAAGTTCCTCCTCCTCCTCATCACTGCTACTACTCTCACTCTCTAACTTAGCCGTTTCAACATCAAGTTGCGCAGCGTCGTTTATAACATCCTCAAAAAAAAGCTCAAGGTCTTTCTCCTTCTTGTTCCCCTCGTTACTATCCATTGCTGCAACTATTCTCCAATCTCAAACTGAAACGATGAGTCACGAATAAGTTTTCGGCCGCAGAAGATGCAATTTATAATATACAAAACCCCATATAAAACGACTATTCAATGCAATCAATTATGTACAAAACGACAATTCAACAAAATGAATAATATACGAAAGCCCATTAATACGACAACCCAACAAAATATAAAAACCCATGTATCTATCGACAACATCACAAAACGTTATCAATTTATTCAAGTAGTGCCACTGCTACATCTAGATCTACTCATCTATTACTATTACTAGAATTTGTTTCTAATTTTATCTCCACACATCTATTTAATTTTAATAAATGAAATCACACAATCAGAATTTTAGTCCTTGTCATGGTATATATGTTCATCTTAGATCTTGCTAAATTACAAATAATATATAAAAGATGATTCCTATGTTACACCATATCCTCTAAATAAATGGTCCCACCCAAAACAATACGGTTTTAGATAAAAAATATTGAAATGTAATACCAATTATATTTTTTTTTTGTGAAGTGCATATAAAATAAAAATTTATTGCAAATAAATATTTACTGTATTGTGAATGAATTTGTTAATAGATTTTATTTGTAATAAATAGTTTAAATGATAATGAAATATAAAAACAAAAATATAATGAAGAGAATAAAAATATATATAATTGTTGAATTTTAATGTAACTATTTGTAGAATTGATTGTTAAAATAATAAAATCAATTAACAAATTGATATTGCAAAAGCATGTGACGGTAAGAATAAATAAATTGAATGAACTAAGGCCGACATTTTAACGTTCAAATTTGTAAAACTTAGCAAAAATATTAAGATTAGCAATGGGATGGTTCAAAAATATTTTTTGTTCTAAGAATTAGAATCCAATATCTAATTCTTGTTATACTAGGAAGATACAACACCAATGAGATTTGAGTCCAATCACATAAGATATTGACACCACTCTTAACCCAAAATCTTAAGATAATGAGTGTATGGGTCTTTATTTTTATATAGTGCTCTACTTTCTCATTGATAACTAATATAGGACTTAAACTTACACTTAAATTCATAACAAATCTATTAGTTTTTTTTTTTTTTTTTTTTAAGTCTGGTTGAAACCAATACAAAACTTATACACATGAATCCATCAAGTTAATGTATCACTATAATACCCCATAAATATTATTAACTTCACTTATATATGTATTTTATCTAAGAAAAACTTTACACAAAACTAATAATGTTACAAAATAAACTCTAAATGTATTTATATGCATTCATTTATCCAAATATAACATAATATAATACTTTATTCCAAATTAACTACAATTCATAAACCTATACACTATGTACTATGTAGATACGTCAATATCTACATATTAATCAAATCATTTATAATTTTTTAATTCATTTCTATACATTTTAAACGAAATATGCAAAAGACAAAAGCCATTAATGTATAAAGTTTGAAAAAATGGGTTATAAATTGTTGTGAACCTGGGACTGAGAAACTGAATAATTAAGAAAATAAGGGTAGCATGTGGTTGCGAAGTAGTGCAGGGAGAAGAGATGGGGAAGACAATGATATATGGATAACCATGACAGTGTCGAAACATATGAAAACAAGAGAGATAAGTATGTATACAAGTGGCATTTGTCCACATTATATACTTTTATTCTTTTCTTTCAAAATCTAAAATATGAACATTTTTATTTTCCTTATTATCATTATGAGTTGCAGAGGTGATAAGATACTCTTTTCTCATTATCTGTGATGTTGCAAGTTAAGATTGTGATTAAGAAAAATGAAGTTAAATATGATTGAATATTAATTAGAGTAAGATTTATAGAATATTCTTTTTATATAGCTCTGAAATAATATTATCTGATATTTTATTATGTAGGTTACGATAAAGATAAAAATATCTGATATTTTCTTATTCATTTATAATATTTAGAAAAATATATAATGGAACATCTCCATGTAAAAACTACTTTTTTATTTAACCATTTCGTGTGCACAAATATTTTTATCCAGAGAAACTCTCATATTCGAAAAGCAAATGTGTTGTTTATCTATTCTCTTATCAAATAACTGTGCCCGGTTGTGTACTTATGCTTTTAGTTATGTAAACTAAAAACTATTTACATATTTTATAACATCATTGTCATAATACAAATGCATATACAAAAATATAACACCCGTGTTCCATTAATAATATTGAAAATTATAATTATAAATAATTTATAAAATTAGATTACTGAATTGCGTTGATTAAAATTAAACAACACATTTTTTTGGATAGATTTAAAATATATTTAAATCTAATTTTGAATCTGAGTTGGTTTTATACTCATTGCATATTTGACTACTACTCCATGTTTCCTTTTTAATAATTTGATTTTTAAATGATTTTCATTTGTTGTTTTTAAAGTTAAGATAATATTAATTATTTAACTGATGAGTAACTCTGACATGTTACAAGTGACATCAATTGTTCTGTGACAGAGCTCAAATGGACTGGACTGGGTCGCAATTGAATTGTGACGCTTAAACTGTTTCATTCTTAAGTAAGAAGAGTTGCACTCTAACTATTAACTATAACTTTAACCTAGTGGTAATCAATAATAACATGAAACAATGCAAAGAAAATGGTCAAAGAGAGTTTAGTTGTATGGAAGTTTGTAGAAGATCGGAGATTGTGGTTTAGGTCTTGGAATGAGGTGAGGGTGTGTTCAAAACGTGTCAACATTTATCTTTATTTGGTGATTCATGTGAATCTTGGTCTATAAGGTGGTGTGTGGCATGACACGAGCACGAGCAACCGTTATGAGAATCGACAGAAGATAAAGGTGGCAATAGCTGGACATCTGAACAAAACAAAAATGTTGGAAAACATTATGAAATTTAACTCTTTTTTCTGTTTTCATTGGTGCAAAATTAAACCGCGTCTCACGGATTCAAAGAAAGTGACAGAAGAAATATGTGATGAAGTTTGACTCCTCTCTTTTGAAATTTATGCAAAATATTAGGGATGGCAATTAGGGTCTGACCCACGGGTCCGGTCCGCAGGCCTGCAGAAAAAACGCGGGGCGGGCCAAGATAGTGAGCCCCCCGCATAGGCCTGCGGTCTGCGCGGGCCGGCCCGCAAGCCCGCATAAAATTTAAGATAAAAATAAAAATTGCACTTGTGTATATTAATTACTTCTTTTATGGACTCTTGCATTAACATTTCAAATTCTTTTATAACTGGAAAAGACAAGTATTATGTAATTTTTAATGTGCTAAAATTTAAAGAATACATTGTGTATGTCATAGT
>Ga0214544_1012099_pt1 | contig 11469 bp, 6 predicted proteins | sample CNSS3metaG_FD_160074 | JGI IMG/M metagenome (GOLD analysis project Ga0214544, IMG submission 160074) | Root nodule microbial communities from cowpea collected in UCLA plant growth center, Los Angeles, California, USA - CNSS3 | ecosystem: Host-associated > Plants > Roots > Nodule | place: USA...
GAAGTACTTTTGGGATGACTGTAATAGTTACCTTTCATGCGTTTCATGTTTATCTGATGGGTTCTCGTTATCAAAATTTTGTGATGCTTTATTTCGTAGATTAATCTATTAAAAATGGGATGTCACAGTCACGATGATATGACAACATGTATTGGATATTCCAATAAAATTTATATTATTGATGCACTTTGAGATTCATAGAAACACTTTTTATTTATATTTTAATTAGAATTAGAATTTAATATTTTGAATGATTAATTTATTTATTGTTTGAAATGAAAGAAAAAAAAAAGATTTTAGGCTTTTCAGAATTTGGTTACATGTTAAAGAAAATATAAAATCCAAGAAAAAAAAGTTATAATTTTTTTTAACAAATGAGTTAAGTTAGATTCGCACAGTAAATAATCAATAATGATAAGCTAAGTAACCTGATTTCACCACTTGACCACAATGTCCTTAACAACATGATGTTATCTAAGGAAATCTCGATCATGACATAATATGGGATGATAATGAATGTAAAAATAATTTGTACAAAGTATAAAATCTCATTATTGGTTTAAAATCTAATTTAGAAAAATACAAATACATACAACAAATCGAAGAATAAAATAATTTTGGACTTGAGATTTATTCAAGAGAAAAATGAAATATTAAATATAAATTTAAACATACGAACAAAACTATCAGAAAATATCAAAGGACATTTTTTTTTTCTTTTTTCAGTGTTTACTATTAATAATCATTTTAATTTTCAAATTTTATTCAAATCACTTGAGCAATTTGAAGTGTTTCTGCACCATGAAGTGATTAATGTCAATTTTGACTCTTCCGTGATCAGAATGAGTGAGAATTTGAAGAAAGAAGAACATGATGGAAGGTAGAGAGTGAGAGTGGGAAGCATGGAAGTGGGTATGCTTCCAATCTCAGCTTCTAAGAGAGGAAAACTCTTGGCTGCTGGTTACACCACTCTCGATGCCATTGCTCGTGCCTCCGCCTCCCACCTTGCTCGAGGTTTTCCTTTCAATCTCAATTCTTAACCCACGTTTCATTTTTTCAATTGGGTATGCTTTTATGTTAAAAAGGATTTCTCTTTTCTTCACCTACCCTTCAATCTCTCTTTCACAGATATTGAAGTTTCTGATAGTGAAGCCTTGGAAATTCTGAATCTTGCAGCCAAAACTGGTGTTTCGGACAGACCAAATGGGACTTCAACTACTGTTGTTGGTGGTATGCATTGTGTTAATTTCTATTTCGCTATTTAGTTGTTCTTTTGAGTAATAATCAAAATTGTTTACTTTCATGTTATGCATATAAGCCATCTTTGCTTACCTCTTGCATTCTCATGACTTTCGATATGAACTTGGCAATAAGTGCTTTGGTTTTACTTGATATGTGATATTCTCTTATGATTGATGTATTATTTTCTTTTTGTGTTATGTGAATTGAATTCAGTCCAGTGTATTCGATAGAAAATGATTCCCTCAAGCACTTAAAGTTTTTTTTTCTTCTTGTTTTCCTTTTCTCCTTTGTGTTTTTGTGTCATACAGGTGGTCAGACTGCCTGGGATATGCTCAATGATGAGAAGTTTTCTTCTTACATTACCACATCTTGTGTGGATCTGGATAACATACTTGGCGGAGGAATTAAGTGTAAAGATGTCACTGAAATAGGTTAGGATTTTTCAAAGAGTATGAAAATCCATAATCATGATTTCAAAGGAAAAATGAGGCCCTGTTTGTTTAAGTTTCTTTCACCAAAGAATCACTTATTCTGAAAAATATAATCACTTTTTTTTTTTGTTTATTAAGCTTTTGTTAGTGTTCAAAAACCAGAAGCTGATTAGACTAAAAATATTGATTATTATCAGAAGTTATTTAAAAGTTAAAATAGGTTCTCATAAACCAGTTACTTCTGTTTTAAAAAAGTGATTATTCTGGTTGTAAAAAAACATGAATTAACTTCTACATTTTTTAAAATCTTATAGCAGAATCAGTTTTTTAATCTTTAAGAAACTATCTCGTACATTACTTGTTCTGTTGCATGCATGAATACCTTGTAGTTTGCTTTCTTTCTTCCCTTTTCTGGTTGCAATATAATTCTTTGTTTCTTGGTTTAGGTGGAGTTCCAGGCATTGGTAAAACACAAATTGGGTATTCTTTGTAATTCCAATTTTGTAGATCATATTGCTGTTATTCTTTTTCATTCTATATCGTAAAATGTCTGGTTATTTTGTAATATTAAGTTCTGTTTATGTTTGAAGGATTCAACTTGCGGTAAATGTTCAGATTCCTCAAGGATACGGTGGCCTAGGTGGGAAGGCAATATACATCGGTAAGATCCTTAATAAGATTCTGATACTCATTCAGCATTTGATGCAGGATATTCATTGCACTTCTTGTGCCTATGTGATACTTAGACACAGAAGGAAGCTTTATGGTTGAACGAGTTCTTCAAATTGCTGAAGCATGCATAGAAGACATGGCTGAATATAGCAACCACTTTCACAAGGATTTGCAAGCTTGTGAAGTTAAAATGCACCCTAATAATATCTTGGAAAATATATTCTATTTTCGTGTTTGTAGCTACACTGAGCAAATTGCCTTGATAAATTACTTAGACAAATTCATCATGGAGAATAAAGACGTAAGTGTAGTATTTCATCTATTGAATTGATATGTTTTTTTCAGCAAACATAGTTAAGATGATACTTAACCTCATATGTTGCTTTCATTTTCTTTTCTTTTGCTTTTAACCAATTGTTCAGCTACACCTTAACCAATCTACTGTGATCTGCTTTTACATACAAAATTGCAGGTAAAGATCATCATTGTTGACAGTGTTACTTTCCACTTCCGCCAAGACTTTGAAGATATGGCTCTCAGGACTCGATTACTCAGCGAAATGGCTTTGAAATTGATGAAGCTTGCAAAAAAGTTCTGTTTAGCAGTAAGAATCAATGCAAGAAGTGTTTTTTCTTAACCTAATCATTGGTAGAAGCTGAAACACACCAATGCAATTTATGTATATCAAGTGTTAAATTTGCACTTACACTTAAACACCAAGTTAGTAGATAGGTCCAATGGGGTGCTTAACTAAATCAAGAGAATATAAAAAATAGGTTTAGTTATTCTTTTGCTCCCTGTTTTTGTCCAAAAATGTTAATTTGGTCTTCTAATTTTTTTTAGTCTCGATTTCTAAAAAATTGATGCAATTTGGTCATTTTCGTTAAATTTCTTGAAGCGGATCAATGATTTTTTATCAAAATTGACATTAGGATTATGTTAATTACACTAACAAAGCAAACCATTCTTATTAACAACTTTAATTTTGAAGAAAAATCTTTGATCCGTTTCAAGAAATTTAACGAAAATGACAAAATTACAACAATTTTTTAAAAAATGAAGACCAAATTGAGATTAAAAACAACTAGAGGACTAACTTTACATTTTTAGACAATGAAGAGTTACTTGATTATGTGTAAGCTAGGAGTGATAGTATTCTGTTATTCAATCATCCACCTATTTAGTTTCCAACTGCAAATGTGATTTTCTGCAGGTTGTTATGCTGAATCAAGTAACAACAAAGTTCATTGAAGGTTCATTTCAATTGACCCTTGCACTAGGTAAGTGTTGTTTCATCTTGCACATTTCTCTTGAACTTTTAGCTTGTATGATCAATATCTTTTCTGTCCCTTCATTGAAGAAGTTTGTTGTTTATGCTTTACTGAACAGGAGATAGCTGGTCACATTCATGCACAAATAGGATAATATTATTTTGGAATGGCAATGAACGACATGCATTTATTGATAAGTCCCCTTCTCTGAAATCAGCATCAGCTCCATATTCTGTGACCAGTAGGGGCATACGAAATTCTACTTCAAGCTGCAAAAGGATCAAGATGATGTGAGATTTTGAGTAACAGAGTCTATAACTCAACCTTCCCACACCCTTTTTTGCTTATACCTTTGTAAAATTTTTGGACACAACAAGAATTATACAACATGTTTCACCCTTTTTGGCTTTCCTAGGGTGCTGGTTTTGTGTTATACCTTTGATTTAATCTAATAAGTGCATAATGATCTTTGCTTAGTAAAATTTAATGGTAGATTCATAACTACTTGCTCACACTAGAGATGTACTTCAGAGTTTTCCCTTGGAATTATATTCAAGATGAAAAAACTATTCAAAATAACTTGCTTCTTTTAAATTAATGGTTTGATTACATTGTACTAGTCAACAATTATAATCTTCTAAATTTATTATCTAAGTTTTTTTTTTCTGCCTATTTTACCAGTATATTTTTAATTTTGAATACTTTACTGATCAATTAAATATGTAATAACATGCAGACATGCCGTTAAAAAAAGAGTTAAAAGAAATAAAATGACATTATTTCAATGCTTTTTTTTTTTTGGCAAAACATGATTTTCTAACTTTTTTGTGACATCTCAGGAAAACTTTTTGAAATGATGACAGTTGAATGATGTCAAAATAGGGAAAATTGAAAAGAAATGATAGATATATTGAAAAAGAATTTGGATGGTAAAATTTTGAGGAACAATGACAAATGAAGGATTCAATATTTAATTATACCTAAAAATAAGTTTGCAAATAGGACTAATACAGCGAAAGTACTACTGTTTTTCGTATGAAAATTGAAAATTTTAAGTACAAAATGAAGATTAATGGTGATTTATCATTGCTATGTCAGTCACTCATATTCAGTAGTATTCTTCTCGTTGATATTTTTCTTTCTTTCACGATTTCGATATTAGGTGTTTATGTATGTTTGAAAGTTCTTATATGGTCAAAGAGTTGCAATTATGGATAACTAATACACAATCACTCTCATCCATTCAGTAACCAAAGAGTTTTTTTATGAACAAAACAAAATCATAATAAAAGTATTGAAATTCAAAATGAACACTATTATTTTAACGACGAATTCATATTCAAAGCTATTGTAATTTATAATATTAAAGCATTCCGTCTCTAGGGTGTGTTGGGTTTGGGTGGGTGGGTGGGGGAAGGCGGCGGGCCTTGATTCACAAGTCTTGGTGATAGGATATGGACACTATATCAACTATCTTGTTGTAAGAACTATTTTGATTTTTATGGAAAACAATTTTATTCATTGAGCATGAATATGCACATGCGTAATACCTAACCTTTTAAATATGATATGATAGATGAAAAATATATATATCTATAACAATATATAAAGGAAATTCCTCTTTTTGTATTCATTTTTCATTTTCCAATTTTATTTTTAGTTATTATTTTAAAAATTAATTATTTTATAATTAATTTATCGTTAACTGTTTTTTTTTAAATTTTTTTATTTTGATCGTTATTCTAAATTTTTTTAACAAATATTTTATTTAACAATTATTTTAAAATTTATTATATATATTTTAAAAATAAATATTATTTATTTTATAAAAATTAAAAAATACGGATACGCAACAGCACCTGTATAATCGCTAGTGTATATATATATATATATATATATATATATATATATATATATATATATATATAAAAGCGATGTTAATTTCGTCTTTTTTATATGTCATGTGTTATTTTATAGTATTTTTTATTTTTTGGTTTTTTAAAGTTTTGTTCCATGTGAGCAGTGGCAGAGCTTTTATAGGGAAGGGTCACGGCTCTTCTATTTTTTTTCTTTCTAAATTTATATATTGAATTTTTAATATTTTTATAAAATTTTAAATCAAATGTATATATTAAAAATTAATAAAAATTAAAATATGTATTTTTATTTTTCCTGGCTTAATTATGTTTTAGGTTCCTAATAAACCTGAGAATTTTTAATTGAGTTGTGATAAATTTTTGTGATCTATTGAGTACTAATTAAGTTTTTGATGTTAACTTTTTTTTTTAATGGGATGATGTGGCTCTTAAGAGGCTAACATAATTATTATCTTTCCATGTCACTTGGCTGATTTGTCACATATACCATTTTATTATTTTATTATTTTAAAATTTTGTAATTTATAATTTTATAATTATTATAGTTAGCATTATAGAAGAAAAAATAATGTACTATATGCTTTTCATAACGTGACTTGATTATTAGAGTTTTCTTTTATTAGTTATATCTTTGAATTTTTCATTAAATTATGATAAACTATTTTTGAATTAAAAGAAATAAGTCAATTGATGAAGAGTAAAAGAATTAATATTTATTTTTCAAAAATAATAAAAGGAAAACTACCCACAAAGATGAAAATGAAAACAAATTCAAATTCTTTACACAAACCAGAATATCGTACTTATAATCTAATTGTTCAATTGGAGGAGTCATTTCTTAAGGTTACAAAAATTACATGTGATGATGAATTTGATATTAATTTTTTGAAACAATATTATACAGGAAAACATATTCAAATATGAGAATATCTAATAAGTAAAAAGAATAAAATTAGGAGAGTGTATCTAAATGGTGTTCATATTAAATACAACTTCAAAATTTTGAATATATTAATTTGGCTTTCCCATAATTATTGGTCAAGATCCGCCACTGCATGTGAGAGATCTGTGTTGTGTCATGGGATAATGTTAGTGTCATTTTGGAGAAGGACAACATTGTTTAATTTAACAAAAAAATATGACTCAATTAAAGCAAAAAATAAATATTGAGATTGAATTGAATATAAGACAATGATACTTAGTCTTGAAAGTGACACTCATATGTGTGGTACTGACACCGATATTGACTAGACACTTAAAAAAACTTTGAAAAAATTGACAAATAAATTAGAAAAACAAAAGTACTACAAATTAATACATAACATGTGTAAATACATTGTTAACAAAATTTGTGACTTTAAAAAAAAGGGATAAAATTAAATAATTTCAAAAAAACCTGCTACAAAAAATTATTTTAGCCTTTATTAAATAACTTGAACAAAATTTGTATCATTGTTCTATTTTGATTTTGGTTTTGTTTCATTTGAATTTGCTGCACAATTCTTAATTTCCTCTTTCCACTGTTCTGACAGTAAACATTCGCTTAAATCTGCATTTTGATATTGAAAGTTTGATGTGGACTTAATTGGAATGCGGACTTATAAAATTTTAATATTCCTATTACAAGATAAAATATTACGGATCATATAATTACAATCTGAAATATTATGGGTGTTGTTGGAAATTTGTAGGGATTGTGGAAAGATGAGATATATGATATATATGATAAATATAAGAGATATGTTACATGAAGAACTTGTTATTTTACTTTATTTTATTCATATATTTTCTCTATATATAACAATATGTATATGTAACAAAATATAAAATATAAGTAGTTGATCTGCACGAAGTTGAAATTGACTAACACAATATTATCTTCAAATCATTAGAAAGTGTCAACCTTTATGCCAATGTGAGTGAGTTTAAAAATTTCCCTTATCTGTTATCAGTTAAATCAAGCTAAGGTGCGCTCTTTACCCTTCGTCGCATTTTATAAAATGATTAATGGAGTGAATGAATTGAAAATAGTCGTCAAATGACTTTATGCGATTTTTTCTAAAAATAAAGTTACAAAATTATTAATCCGAGAATTTATTCTTTCGAAATGTGAATTTATACAAAGTGTGAACTTTAATAAGTACGAACTTAAACAAATGTATACTTGGTTTCATATCACCAAGTTTACGGTAATATGCAAGGGACATTCTTTTTCATGACAATCATGATCAAATATTGTTCACTTTTGTATGATTTTGTTAAAACGATATATTATATTTTATGATATACAAACCTCAATTTTTGTAAAATTTAAATCTTTTCTACGACATAAATTTGTTTGTTTCTATTTTTTTAAATATTTTTTTTTTTTTTTTTTTTTTTTTTTTAGAGTTTTAACTGACGATTTTAAGTGTTTAATCATGTAACCTTTAGTTTATCAAGTAACTTAAAATACCTATATCCTCTTTTATTTATTTTTTTTCATTTATAGAGTATTTCTTCTCTACACAGTTATTTCATTCTCACTGATTCACCTCAAATACATATTGCAATTGTCCTAGAATTTTAATTGTGTAATTGTTTGCTTTATTTCAATAATTACTTAACATTTTATGCAATTGTTGCTTGATATTTTAATTTAAGTTTTATGTAAATTTCTTTCTTAATATTTGAAATTGAAGAAAAGAAAATGTGTGTATTTTTTACATTTAAACCTTGATAATATCATGTATTTTTTTCACTATGATTTTTTTTTAAATTATTTAATTAATATTCGAAAGAGTACATAGACAGAAACGTGATAAGGGTCTACCTTGAATAAACTTGATTAATGTTTAAAAACTTGAATTTGTTTATGCTTTTAAGAATTAAAACATGAAACTTGAATATGTTCGACACTAGACACAAATTTAATCTGTAAAATTATAAAAGTGTTAAAATTTGTTTCTAATTATAGAATACGTGTTCTTACAGGGGCTGAGATGTCCTTATAAAACCTTCCTTTTCTTGTCCTTTAACCAATATGAATCTTTTCCCCTTAGACGAGTGTTATGAAATGAGTTAGATAATGTATCAGATTATAAAAGGTATCAGACAATGTGTTAGGGGTACCGATAGATGATATAAAATTTGATTATTTAATAATTAACTATTTAATTTAGAAGATTATTTTATTGGAAAGATTTCGTACGAGATAGAGTGATTAAACTGATGGATTAAGTGAGACGGTGACAACATGACAGAGAGAAGAGGAAAAGGAGAAAGAATAAGAGAAAAAAAAGAAAAAATAACACTTAATCACGATATTTATTGAAAATTTTTATTGTGAGAATAAAATTTATCGATAATTAGTGATGAATTTGCGGTCATTGTCGATGAATTTTGCAATTTGTTGATAAATTCAAGTTATTATCGACTAGCGTTCATACAGGCGTTATCACGTTTGTCTACGCATTCTTTAGATATGAATAATAGTATGTTAATATATGACAATAGTGTAATATTATTAAGTTAATATATAAAATAAATTTATATTTATTAAAATAAAGTAAAATGAATAGAAAAATTAATTGTTGATGAATAAAAATAAATAAATAAACAGTTTTATAGAAAATAAGTACAAATAACCATTCATTTTAAAAACTTTAAAAAATAATTATATTATAAAAGATAAAATTGATATTATAAAATGTGGATAAAAAAAGAGAATCTTCTTTCTGTATATTCTTATGGATAATACACTTTTTCTTTTGGAAAATGATACATTGACACCCTAAACTTACCACTTTCATTACCACCTGACGTGGCAGCAGCAATTGGATTAAATTTTTTTTTTAACTGAAAAATGAAATTGGCATCAGCAAGCGTGCTTCCCCGCACAAGCACGTGTAGCAACAGCCACTTGCCACAGTTCTCACACAGCAGTCCGCACAAATATTTTTCGTTTTTGAAAACTCCTCCACCGCTCCACCGCTTCTCCAGTTTCTCGAAAGTGCCCACCAACCCTCCCTCCCCCGCCACTCGCCACTCACACGGAACACTCAATCGAGAGCGCCCAATACCCTTCCCGCACCACACACACACGAAATCGCCGCCCCACAACCATCGTCCCGCACACCCACACACCTCTGGTCGACGTCATCCCGCAACCGCCGCCGCACATAACCCTTCCCGCACCACACACAGTTCTACTCCACCCGTTCCCACCTACCGCTCCACAAATCCCTTCCCGCAAACGAACCACTTCCAGCCTCATTGTTCAAACCCCAAAACCCCTGTCTACGAGAAACCCTAACCCGAATCCCTCTCCCGCTCCCTTTCCTTACGACTTCTCTTGCCACCGAAGAAAAGTACTGACCTGCAACTTTTTTATACTTATCTTGCAACCCAAGCGCAATTATGATGTAACCCACAAAACAGTTTTTGGATAAATGAAGCTGACAGATATTAGAAGTGCATAACAGACAAATGTGTCCGCTCCTACAAGGGTGGACCCCAAGTGTGCATACCAATAGTAGAGCCCATTCCACTTCTTGTAAACCTAGTGTGACTTAATATAAGGAATAACTAGTCTGGAGGATTTTCCAACTTATCTTGCAACCAAAGAACAATTAAGGTATAACCCAAACAAGAGTTTTTGCACAATCTAAAATTGACAGATTTTGGAAGTGCAAGAGAACACACAATTTTATCCCTTACTAAAATAGTAGACCCCATCCCATTTCTTTAAAAGAGGGTGTTACTTCATTTGGGAAAAACAAACTATCCAACATTTTATAATTTATCTTGCAACCCAACAGCAATTAAGGTATAACCCACGACACATATTATGCACAAATTAAAATTCACAGATTTTGGAATTGCAAAACAACACAGAATTCTACCACTTGCAAAAAGGTTGGACCCTAACAATGCACACCAAAACCAGACCCCATCCCACTTCTTCTAAACCAGGTCTAACTTCATTTGAGGAAAGACTAGCCTACAACAATTTAAAATTTAGCTTGCAACCCAGGAGCAATCAAGATGTTACCCACCAAAGAGCTTTTGCACAAATTATAATTCGCAAATTTTGGAACTACAAAAAAAAACACACAATTATCCCACTCACTAAACCCCAACAGTGCACACCAAGACCAGACCCCATCCCACTTCTTCTAAAGCAGGTGTAACTTCATTTGGGGCAATAATAGGCTGCAATAATTTTAAATTTATCTTGCAATCAAAGAGCAATGAAGATGTAACCCACCAAAGAGCTTTTGCACAAATTACAATTCACAAATTTTGGAACTATATAAAAACACACAGTTTTCCCACTTACAAAAAGGTTGGACCCCAACTGGGCACACCAACACCAGACCCCATCCTACTTCTTGTAAACAAGTTGTAAGTTCATTTTGTGAAAAACTAGCTTGCAACAATTTTATATTTATCCAGCAACCCAAGACCAATTATGGTGTAACCCACCAAACACGTTTTGCACAAATGATAATTGACAAATTTTGGAATTACGTAACAACACACAATTCTACCCCTAACTAAAAGGTTCGACCCCAACAATGCACACCAATACCAGAAAGATTTGGAATTTTCTAGAAAGCCAAATTCAATTGGGATTTTATCTCCAAAGATCACCCACTTGTGGAGTGGACTTTTTTTATTTCATCTGACGCTTATATAGCTTAAAAGTATATGAAAAATATAAATTTAAATGCACAACATTTATCCAAAAACTGTTTTGTGGGTTACATCATAATTGCGCTTGGGTTGCAAGATAAGTATAAAAAAGTTGCAGGTCAGTACTTTTCTTCGGTGGCAAGAGAAGTCGTAAGGAGAGGGAGAGGGATTCAGGTTAGGGTTTCTCGCAGACAGGGGTTTTGGGGTTTGAACAATGAGGCCGGAAGGGGTTCGTGTGCGGGAAGGGATTTGTGGAGCGGTAGGTGGGAACGGGTGGAGCAGAACTGTGTGTGGTGCGGG
>Ga0214544_1012104_pt1 | contig 11466 bp, 8 predicted proteins | sample CNSS3metaG_FD_160074 | JGI IMG/M metagenome (GOLD analysis project Ga0214544, IMG submission 160074) | Root nodule microbial communities from cowpea collected in UCLA plant growth center, Los Angeles, California, USA - CNSS3 | ecosystem: Host-associated > Plants > Roots > Nodule | place: USA...
ATACCCGTACCCATACCCAGTCAATGCGGGGATTCCCCGTCAAAACGGGGACGGGTTCGGGCAATACCCACGGGGACGGGTTTATTTGCCATCTCTACATGTCATGTCATGTGTCATTTTGTGATTTTTTATTTATTTTTTAATTAACAAAAAAATTCTACGTGTCAAGCCAATATCATGTCACATGTCAAGGTCAATTTTTAATATTCAATTTGGTTCTAATATTCGTTATTTGTCTAAATATTTTTTTTTTTAAAATTTAGCATTTTTGTTCTTCTCCAAATTGAGACAAAATTTAAGTTGTATAATCTTATTAAAATGCATATTTTTATTAAATATTTTTAATTTAGAATTAGAGTTAGTTTTATATTAACACTAATAAACAACTCAAATACAATATTGAAATACGTACGAAATATCAAATAAACCTAACAAAATTTGATTAAAATGACTAAATCCATGTATTTCAAAATATGAAGACTAAATTGGTCCAAAGTTTTAGAATGAACTAATTCCAAAATTCGCTGAATTAAAAAACAAAAAATATATTTAACCCTTATATTTATCTTAATGCCTTATCTGTCTCTCTTATTTATTTTCTTAGCAGTATTCGGTCCCTCATTTTATATTTATCCTAATCTCACATCTTTCTCTCTTAAGGCGTTGTCGCGCTTATTTGTTTGCTAATAATTTATAAAGTTATGTAACTTTAATTCTAAGTAAAGACTCTTCATATCATATGTGTATTTAAAGTGTTGCACAAGCACTTTCTTAATATTAAATCAACTTTAAAATTTAGCATATCTAAGAATTAATATTTTATATTTTAAAATGTTACGTGGAGAAATTATGAAATAAACTATATGGGAAAGTTTCTTTGTGGAAGTACTTTCTTAATATTTAATCAACTTTAAATTTAGCACACCTAAAGATTAATATTTTACATTTTTTAAAATGTTATGTTGAGAAATTATGAAATAAACTATACGGAAAAAAAATCTTTAAATTTTAAATTTCAATAAATTTGTTTAAAATATAGCTAAAAGATAAAAGAATAATATTTAATTATAAATAGTTTTATTATATTCAAAATATACAATTATGTAACATTTAAGATTTTATATTAACGTTGTTAATTTTTATTTTTATCATTTTTTCTAATTTTAAACTAATTATAATCTTAAACAAAAATATAATAAAAAAATGAATTTCAATAAAAAAATTATTAAAACTTTGATATAAAAAATAATTTTAATTTTAATTTTGAGAACATAAATTTATTTAATTTTAAATAAAATTAAGATTAAATTAAACAAAAATAATAAATATAAAAAATAAATTTAATATAAAACAGTGACTCTCACACGGCGAATGGACATGTGAACATTTTTTTAAAAATTTGAAAATAAATAATAAATAATAAATAATAAAAGTAAAAAAATCACGAAATGATATATGACTATTACTATCCCATTAATGATTTATATGATGTTAGCAAAAAAATCAAATTAAACAAAATTGACAAAAATTATGATCAGATTGAAAAAAAAATTATGACTAAATTGACAAAATTGACGAAAATAGTAATCAAGTATATATTTATACATATATATATATATATATATATATATATATATATATATATATATATATATGATTTTGTTAAGAAATCTAATCTAATCTATTATACAAATGTGAACTAACAAATGACAAAGTTTTCAATATTTTAATCTTTCTGAAATATTTGAATTCAAATTTGTCTTTCTACAACAGAAAAATACGTTTATGTGTCATCTTCTCCGAATCTTGAAGATTTAAAAAATAAATAAAAAACAAACATTTTCATCTCTCTGTATCCCACACACTATTATCTATTTCAAACTTCTCTCTTTCTCAAACCCTTCATTTTCTTCTCTATCTTCCTCAAACCTTTTCATCGTCTTCTCTCTCTTTCTCAAACCTCTTTAGAGTTTATTCTCTCTATTTCTTGAACCTCTCAACTTCTTCATTTGTCTCTGGATCACCCACACACCACACCATGGCGAACACCAAATCTTTAGCTTCATATTTCTCTTTTTCACTCACACAGAACACCATCTTTCTCATTTTACATATGTCCTCACCTTATTTACGAGACTTCATCTCTGTCTTTCTGACTCAAACATTCAGATCTACTCAAAAAATAATCTTTTTGGTTCTTTTCTACTGGAGCTCGAGTTTTGATCTCGATTTTGCTCTTAGATATACTTTGTATTTGTTGTACGAGACTTCATATGTCTTTCTGACTCAAACATTCAGATCTACTAAAAAGTTACTCTTTTTGGTTCTTTATTGCTGGATCTCGAGTTTTGATCTCAATTTTGCTTTTAGATATACTTTGTATTTGTTTTATTTTTGTGTTGCATTGATGTTTTGCTCTCAGAATCATGAGCAACATGAAGAACACAAAAAATGTAACAACTTTTATGCGATTTTTCATTTTTCTACCATAGTTAACTAATCTTTTTTGTTGTATTTCTCTACTAGAGGGATGTTTTGTTCTTAGATCTACTTTGTATTTCTTTTATTTTTGTTTTGGATTGATGTTTTGCTCTGAGATTCATAAACACCGTGACGAACACAAAAAAGGTAACAACTTTTTTACGATTTTCCATTCTTCTACCATATTTAACTCATTTTCTTTGTCATATTGATATTTTGCTTTCAGATATACTTTATTGTTGTTGTATTTCTGTGTTAGATCGATGTTTTGCTCTGAGATTCATGAGCACCGTGAAGAACACCGAAAAGGTAACAACTTTTTGTGTTGCATTGATGTTTTGCTCTCAAAATCATGAGCATCATGAAGAACACAAAAAAAGTAACAACTTTTATGCAATTTTTCATTCTTCTCCCATATTTAACTACTCTTTTTTGTTGTATTTTTTTGTTGGATGAATGTTTTGCTCTCAGATCTACTTTGTATTTCTTTTATTTTTATTTTGTATTGATGTTTTTGCTTTGAGATTCATGAGCACCGTGAAGAACACAAAAAAGTAACAACTTTTCTGCAATTTTTCGTTCTTTATCATATCTAACTTCTTTTATTTGTTATATTTATCTGTTTGATGAATGTGAATGTTTTACTCTCAGATCTACTATTTTTTGTTGTATTTCTGTGTTGGATCGATGTTTTGCTCTAAGATTCATGAATACCATGAAGAACACCAAAAAAATATCAACGATTTGTCTACCTGTGCGTTGCACATCTCATAATTATGAGCACTGTCAAGAACACCAAAAAGGTAACAACTATTTTTCTTCTCTGCGATTTTTTTTTCGTCTACCATATTTAACTACTTATTTTTTTGTTGTATTTCTTTATTTGATGAATGTTTTGCTCTCATATGCATGAACACCATGAAGAACACCAAAAAGATACAATTTTTTTCTTCTTTGCAATTTTTTTCTTCTACCGTATTTAACTACTTTTTTTCGTAGTAGTTCTCTGTTGGATGGATATGTTTCTGCTTCTTTGTGATTTTTTTTATTCTACCATATTTAATTACTTTTCTTTGAAGTATTTCTATGTTGGATGAATATTTTGCTCTCAAATTTATGAATATCGTGGAGAACACCAAAAAGGTAACAACTTTTTTTTTTCTTTGTGATTTTTTGTTCTTCTATCATATTTAACTACTTTTCTTATTTGTTGTGTTTTTTTTTGTTGGATGGATATTTTGGTCTCATATTCATGAACAGGGTGAAGAACACAAAAAAGTAACAATTTTTTTTTTCTGCGATTTTTTGTTTTTCTACCATATTCAACTATTTTTCTTACTTTGTAGTATTACTTTGTTACATAGATGTTTTGCTCTAAGATTCATGAACACAAAAAATGTAAGAACTTTTTCGCTTCTCTGTGATTTTTTGTTCTTCTACTATATTTAAACACTTTTCTTTGTAGTTTTTCTCTATTGGATTGGTGTTTTCTTGCGAGATTCATGAACACGGTAAAAAACACCAAAAAGGTAACAAGTTCTCCTTTTCACTTTGATTTTTTGTTCTTCTACCATATTTAACTACTTTTATTTGTAGTATTTGTATGTCATAGCAAGGTTTTTCTTTGAGATTCATTAATTAATTGAAGAACGCCAAAAAAGGTCAATGTTTTTCTTCTTTTGTCTTATCTTTTCTTCTTTTACCATATGTAATATCTAACTCATTTTCTTTGTAATATTTAACTGTTAGATCAAGTTTTTTTTTGTCAAATTCATTAATTGATTGAGGTAAGGACATCCATGAAGATTTTTTGTGAAATGGTTCGATGTTCGATGAACTCATTGAAAAATAGAAAAAGGTGAAACATGTCGAATCAATAGTTATCTGCGAGATTACTTTAATTTTTTTAATCCTGTTTGATCAATAAATATCTTTCAAAAATCTCTTATTTTGTTATTAACAGAGTTCATTGACAATCTTTTCATTTTTTTTTCTTTAATTAACAGAGTGCAGTAACAATCTTCAATCTTCATAGTTGTATTTTTGAACATTATCAAGATATATTTTTTATATTTAATTATTTTATCATATGGAATTATTTAATATATAATATCGAATGACTGTAATATATTGATAACAATTAGTAATAATATTTCATTTTTAAAACTTCATTCTATTTTTTTTTGTCTTTTTTTCCAATTTTTCTTCCTCAAAAACCACACCTACAATGTTTTTTTGGAAAGATGAATATGGTGGGTGTCTAAGAAGAATGAGGGAGCCAAAAGGTGTTTGTTGAAGATGTAAAATTGTGCTCTAGACATTTACGCAATTGCTAAGAACAAGATAGCACACAGACCTAGGTGGGAAAATTTAATCTTGGGGGAACATTTATGTTTGACAGAGGTAATAAGAACACACAATTAATGTGAAAAATTTAGTCTTTGGGGAGACAATTTATGTTTGACAAAGGTTGGGAATGGAATGTTGGGAGAAGGTTTGCATTGGAAGATACAACATTCATTTAATGTATCGAGGAAGTTTCATGTCCAAAAAAAAAAAGAATATATTTGGTGATCTTCATAATTAATATTTTGAAGTAGTAAGTATCATAAGATGACATTTTAGGAACCTTTGAAGTAGTAAGTATCATAAGATAATATTTTAGGAACCTTTACAAAGTTTCTTCAAGAATGTAACCATTTATTTTTAAAAATTTCATAGTTTCTTGGAGAAGGTAACTAATTTTTTTTAGAATAAATTAAATTAAAATTTGTAATGAAATAAATTAATTAGGATTTAGTGTGGATTTTAAAGATATTAACATGATATTTACTTAAATGTTTTGCGACCTTGAGAATGAATACTTTCAAATATAATTTTAGTATTATTTGATAAAATAATATTAATATTTACTATTTGAGAATTATAATAGTTAAATAAATGAAAATTATAAACTATAATTTATTTTTAAAATAAATGCAAACCAGGTAGAATTCAAAATTTCTAAATTTTTCAACAAACAAACTTAAAATATAAAAGCTCATGCCTCAATAAATATTTATTAAAGTTTAATAGGTTAAATTCATAACACGCATTTTAAAATTTTCATATTAGAAAAAAAGATTTATAATTTAAAATAAAAAGAAATACATAATGGTCTAGTTTGTAACTAACAAATATTTTTATATAAATATTAATAGTTTCTTCTTTCTATAAACAAAATTAGGTATTTTATAATTTTTGATTTAAGAATAATTATTACATATTACACATTTTTTTAATTTGATAAATTAATAATTTCTTATTAATTAATTAATTATAATAATAATATATACAAATAAAATTACTTACTTAAATACATTCATTTACCAAATTAAAAATTAAGACTTTTAATTTTTATACCTAGGTTACTAGAGAAGTTTTTTATACTTTTCAAAATTTATTTTTCATCCTCCAAAAATTAAAAGATGTTGAGAAGAATAAAAATAATTTTTCAGTTTCTTTCAACACAGTTTCTTTCAACACTACTTTCAAGATAGACTTTTGTCTCTTCCAGCACGATTTTGTCATTAATTAGCATTAATTACAAAGAAACAAATGATTTTTTTTTGTATGTCTCAATGCAATGTTATATTTGAATTTATTGTATTATAATTTTAAATGGAAAATGTTTTAAAAAATCTACCTATCTTCTTGAAAAAAGTTTATACTATCTAAATGACCAAATAATGGGAGAAATATTTAAACAAGCAGCAGAAGAAAATAATTGTTCTTCTAATACCATATCAACATGTCATAGAATCAAAGATGAAAGAAAACTTCATAACGAAGATAGCTTTATTGATAAGAAAAGTACAATTTTTCCAAGTTATTTTACAATTTTAATTTTGAGTTTTAATATTTGTAACTTTAAAGTTTGAAGATTCATGAGCTATGAAATGTCATCATTGTTTACCTAGATTTTCAATATTCCTTTAATTGTTAAATATGGAGAGCTTTTACGTGTAAAGTCTCTTAGTTTGTTAGCAACAATAGTTAATTTGTAAAAATGTTTTATTTTCTTAATATATCAAGAATCGGAGTTTTGGAAAATTTTCAACCTTTAATTTCTAACAATTGTTAATTCATACAAAATTATTTTTTCTTAATTTTCAATGTAGCTTCTTAAATAAGTTTCAAAAAATCAACAATTACGTCTTCCAATATAAATGTCAACAATATAGAGAATAAATGAAAAAATGTTGGTCACACTACCAATGAAAAACTTCTCATATTCTTTTTGTCTTCTAACATTTTTGTTATCAAATATCAACAACTTTTCGTCTTCCAATAATTTTGCATCGGACTTCAAAGAACATTAATTATGAACAAAAAACAATTTAATATTTTTCTATCTCAATGCATTGTCAACATACAATAAGGCAAATTCATATAAATGAAGAAAATTGGCCTCTTCCAACACTTATTCATTTTTAACTATAACTCTATTTATTATGAGCAACAACAATTATAATTTGTGGTACTCAATGCAATGTCAAACATAAATCAAATTTGGAAGATTATTTTAAATCTTTATTTTAAATTTTAATTTTTAGATTAATCAATTTTAAAAAGATAAATAATGTGCATTACATTAATTCGGTAACAGGCTCATTAAATATTCTTCATTCTATCACAAAAACCTTATATACGATACTTCATTTCAGGATTTCTAAAATAGTGTTATAATGCATTCAGGATTTTTAAAATAGTGTTATATTGTATTGTAAAGTGTTGTCGTATTTTAAAAACATATTTTTTGTACATGATATTTGGTATGTTTGACTCCGGTAGTAAAAAAAACAAAATTTAGACTATTATGAAAATTTTGATAAGATCTTAATCTAATATTCAATATATTTCAATTTAATTTTTTTTCCATTTATAATTTTAAAGTTTAAATTTTATTATTTTTATATGACATTTATGAATATTAATAAAACAAAAATGATAATGTAGGAATATTGCATTTAAAATCAAATATTTTTTCAATTAATATCCTTTGGAAATAGAAGGTTTCAACATTAATTTCCTTTCCATATGCATTCTTTCGAATATCAAAGAATATCTAATTTATTATTATTATTATTATATATATATATATATTCTTAATATTTATTTAGATTACATTATTTTTTAATATTATTCTCTTAATAGATGATGCAAAACTTATTTATGGGAGTATTTTTTAAAACTAAATTAACATATAATTAGGGTATAAGGAATTTCAAAAAGTGTCATTTATCAATTTTAAATATATATAAAATATACAAATTTTATATCATGTTGTTTTTTTAAAATGTTATCGATTGTTTATTTATCATTAATCATTAATATTTAATCTTTTATTATTGTTCAATAATATTAATTATTAATTAGAATTAATAAAACTAAAAGAACAGTTTAAAGATATTGCATTGGAACACAAAATTTTCTTTTATTAATGTTTTTGAAATCAATTGATCTTATATTAATTAATCTGCTTATATTCTCAAATTTATATTAATTTATAATTAAATTTAAATTTATATAAAATTAATATAATATTATCATTTTATAATTTTATATAATTTTACATTATATTGAATTTATATTGAATTTTTTTTTCATTTAATATCCTTGAAAGATGATCTCTACATCTCATAGTCTATTTTTCAAACATTAGATAATAGGTAATATTATGTAATATATTCATTCTTTTCAGAATAAATTTCAAAAATAATTCATTGAAAATTAAAATGTTTTCTCTGATTTTAAATTATGAGAAATTTCTCATAATATATATAATAAAGTTTAAATTTAAATTTGAAATGGTAAAAAACAATAAAAAATATATATACAAAAAGTATTTTCTTAATAAACATATTTAATATTTCTCATAAAAAATATATAAATTCAAAAATTAAAAAAAATTGATGATTATAACTATATAATAATATATAATAATATGTTATAAAATATAATATTTAATGATATTGTCTACTCAATAAATTATTTAAAATTAAGTTTAATTCTAAATTTTAATTAATTCAATATTAATATATTATTTAAAATAATTACATACAATACATTTTATTAAAAAAATATAAAATAATTCAAATATATTTTTTATAAAATTAATTAAAAAATATTATTTAATTTTATAAAATAAAATATTTATATTAAATTTAATTATTTTTTATAATTTTTTAATTAATTTAATAGATATATACTAATTTTAAACTTTTAAAATTCCGTAACTCGTGCATTGCACGAGTATAAATGCTAGTTTTATAACAAATGTAGATAGTTTTTTTTTTTCAAATTTAAATTAATATATTTTATGTGAATTTTTTTCTAAGATTAACTTTACTTTTCTATGATATATATTATTATTATTATTAAATTAACATATAATAACAACTTATTAAATTAAATTAACATTTACTTTTTTACAATAACTTAATTTTTTTTTCTAAAATAAAATGAATACTTTTATTCATAATATATTTGACTAATTAAATACTATATACTTCAAAAATATTAAATTTTGAAAAACATTGACTATAATAATGATCCATATATATTAATTTTTATTTTACATGATATATATTATTTTATAACATAAAACAAATTAAATTAGTGTGGGAAGTCGAAGCGGATGGTTAGGTGAAAAGTAAAGAAAAGAGAGTTAGGGTTAAATAAGAAAAAGATTGGAAGTAGTGAGGGAAGTGGAAGCAGATGGAGCCAAAGGATGATTTTGTGCCCTCGGCCTTTGAATTCATTCCTCAGAACGTCCCAGACACAGAGACTAACCGTAACATGCTAAAAAATGTGCTTCGAATCGCCGGAGTTTCTGACCTTGATTCCCACCCCAGGAAGACCATTCTTCTCAAAACTCTTCAATACCACCTCTCCACTCACTCCATCACCGAATCGCTTCTCGAAACCCTCGAGTTCCTTGAGGAACTCTTTCGCTGCGAAGCCTCTCCGGTCACCGCTACCATGACTGCCGCCTACTGTGCCGTGGCGGTGGAATGCACGACCAAGTATCTGAAATTAAATCCCCACCACCACAATCCTCTCTACCGCCGTGCCGTGAACAGTATATGGCGAGTTAGGATTGCGAGTATGAATAGTTCCGGTTCCAGCGAAGGGAGCCTTCTGCTTTCAGGGGAGTTGGAGCAGTGGAGAAAGGACATTGAAGCTTCACTTTTGGATTCAGAAGTAATGAAAAGGTTGGCCTCCATAGATACTAAAAGGGATGCCATGGTGAAGCTCAAAGCATTTTTAGATGAAGCCTGTACCGATTTGGACCCTTCGCATGCCGGTATGTTTTGTTAAACTTTTATTATCCCTAATATTTTATTTTTTATTTTTTTAATGTTTTTGAAAGTCTACGAAGCTTCTTCTCATCCACAACCTCGTCACTTTTATATCTCCTCCGTCAAATACATTGAAAACTATTTTCCTGTCCGCGAATTGAAAGTTTCTTCTTCTCACTCACCCAAACATCGTCACCACTCAAAGTGAAGTGGGACCAAGAATTGAAGAGGCCTGGTAATAATCTAAATGCTTTTAAAACTAGTTGCTTAATATGATCTAAAGTATTTGGTTTATTGTTGTACAATGTTGGGTGAAAATTCTAAGAAATGGGAAAATACTAAAAAGCTGACAAGTCAAAATGCACATTAAATTTATTTAGAGGTTTGGATGGATAATTCTCCACCCAACATGTAATAAATAACATTAAATGCTTTTAAGTTGTAGCATTTTTTAGGTTTAAAACTGTAGGAATTGATGGGAAGTTGGAGAGATTTGAGTCTCCTGTGATTATCATTTTGAATGATTACATTGGCTGTGCTAAAAAATTGTTCCTCCTTCTTTGGTTTTGTAGGGACTATTTTCACTGATGGTTTTCTTTTCAGTTAATATTGATCATGCATGTGTTCATACATTTTGCTTATGTTGCTTTTAACTGATGTTGCTTATGTTGCTTATGCATGACTAATTTCTACCATAAACTTAACTAATCTTTCCCTCACAACTAATATCATTTGGACTATGTTTAAACTACAAACAATATTTGAGATACTTAATAGAAACCATTGCGAACTATTTGCTTGAGTTTTAGGAGCAAAATGTTGGTAAAAAGATTCTCCAGAGCTAGTTAGTGATGACATTCAATTCATGTCTGTGGATAACAAAATGAAATGATAGCATGCCAAATATTATGGGGAAGCTTAGTGAAGATATTTTTTAGTGAAATTAGTTAAGATGATAAAACTTTTACCATGTTTTTCTGGACATGTGATATAAAATTGATCAATTTTATTTAGTTTTCTTTAATATGCTAATTGTATGGTTTTGAAACTGCAAAAGTATTGATTCCAATTAAGATAAGAAACATTAAACACATTGTCTGTGCTTTTACTGTGAGGAAGCTCAGGAACTGACCACTTTTAATTGTATGGTTGTGATTGCATAATTTTTTATTGTTTCTTCTTTGACATTTAAAAAAAAATATTAATATAAATTCAATGCCTTAATCTGTTATTTAGTGTTGTTATAAATCTTACACAACTATCATAAGCAAGGTTGTCAAACTCGAGAGTTTACTAAAACTCGTGAGAGTCCAGTAAACTCGAATCGTAAACTCGAATCGTAAACTCGAATCGTAAACTCGAATCGTAAACTCGAAAGAGTTTACTTTACATGAAAAAAAATTTTATATAAATAATATCTTAATTCAAATCGGTCCATAAAATTATATAGCTTAAAAGTATTTAAAATAAATAAATTCATACAAATACCGTAAATCATAGATTCAAATATCTGTTTAATCCTCTAATGATATCATCATCTTCATACAAATGGTGCAGTGCAAGTGTGACTGTGTTCGACCCAAAGCTGAAATAAATTCAAACACTTAAACAGTGCACTGCAGCTGGGAATAAGTGAATAACA
>Ga0214544_1012107_pt1 | contig 11462 bp, 5 predicted proteins | sample CNSS3metaG_FD_160074 | JGI IMG/M metagenome (GOLD analysis project Ga0214544, IMG submission 160074) | Root nodule microbial communities from cowpea collected in UCLA plant growth center, Los Angeles, California, USA - CNSS3 | ecosystem: Host-associated > Plants > Roots > Nodule | place: USA...
CCACGAATGAGTTAGTTTCGTGGGAGCACAGGGAAGTCCCAAGACCTAGTACATGCATATGACTCATGAAGGACTATGAGGTCATGGTTGGGTAATTTGATATGAGATATTTAATTATGTTATTTTGGGATGGGTAACATATTTATATTCATGTATTTTTTTATATGTATATTGTGCATAGCTCACCCTTTGTGTGTGTGTGGCGATGATCGGATAACTTGTTATCCGGGAGCAAATGATGTGACAGGTGGGCCAGGAGATGCTTAGACTCGGAGCGAGGGCTAGCAGGGGATGTTTTTGTAGATACATATATTCTATGTTTTATCATTTTAGCTTTAAGGAAATCATGTAAACCTGGCAGGAGCCATTGAATTTTATTTTAGTTTTATGAAATTATGGACTCCTGGTTTTGTAGCTTATCTTATATTAAAGTTTTAAATTTCCCTTGTTTTGGGAAACAATTTATATTGAATGCGGTAGCTATTGTATTTCAAATTTTATTTAATTAAATTAGTAATATTTCTTAGGGATGTTACAAATGCAGCGCACTCTCCACGTTGCTAGCCTTTTCCTCTCTTCTAGCCATTCTTCCTTTTCCTTCTTCCAGACCTCATTCTCCTCGGCATGTTTGTCAACCTTCTCTTACAACTCTTCCAACTTTTCCTGATTCCCTTCCTTCAACTCCCTCTAGTACAAGGACCCAACCCGACGCCCCAATAGTAGCGCCTTACTACCAAATTCCACCATTGTCCTCACCTGATGGTTAGGATCCATGTTATTGATTGAATTAATCAGCGTCTCCAACACATTAATTTCAATATCTTGCCGCACAACCGTCTCTGGTAGCTCAATCAGCCCTGCTTCCGGCCCTTTTGTGCCACTAGACGACCCCACCCCTAACAGAGCGACCCAGACCTTCTTCACATCTTTACCCTTACCAGGCCTAGCTGGCAGCTCGACCTTTCTTTTGGCCCCACCATGTACGTGAACATCCACCAGTGACTCTTGCAAGTTAGTAACCTTAGTGTTCCCAGCAGCCTTAGCTCTAGTCGCTTTCTCCTTTCGCAGTGTTTGGAACAGAGTCAAGTTCTTCTTTCCCATCTGCGCCATGTGACCTGTAAACAACAACACACATCCATCAGACCACTCAAACATAATATAATACTCAAATATACAAAAAGATACCTTCAATATCAATAATCAGATGAACCGAATTATAAACCCTAACTAAACCCTTAGTGGGCATCTTATCGCTAAAAAGCATCACCGCATCCACCACCTCCCGGTCAGCCACCGACAACTCCTCCCTCACCATTCCTTTTTATCACCAAGGGTTGCCGGTCCAGAAAAAGGGAAATTTAGTACTCCCATCGTTAGTGTAAAAATGTAAGCGTCCAACTTGCTTTACCACCACTTTAAAGAACTCATCTTTAAAGTGTTTGAAAGACTGAGTAAAAGCACCCAGTCTGTTAATTCTGGGCCGGCTTATAAGCGAAAACCACGTGGTCGGACTTCTCGGCCTCGTATCAAAAAAGTAGAGGAACGGCCGCGGAGTAGGTTACAAGTACAAAGCCATACACAACAACCGAAACGCCTGCAAGTATGCCCAGCTATTTGGGTGCAGTTGAGTGGGAGCAACATTCAACAAACGCAAGACTCCCATGGTGAACTCGTCAAATGGAAATCGGATGTGCAGTTGTGAAAAGTGACACATGTACATGTAAAAGAACTCCTCGACAGCTCCATCTCGGTCGTGGCAGACACATTCTACTGCAGTTACCCTCTTTGGCACCACTATATCCCTTCGAGCACCTTTGTGAAGCGTCTCGGTCGTGGCAGACACATTCTTCCCGCCAAAAGTCATAAGTCATATGAAGCGTCACAACGCACACCAAGAGTCACCAACCTCAAAATAACGGTGCAAAATCCCTTCGATTAGACCTCTGACATCTGTCACCCCTTCACCTGCCACAAACCTATTTAGATCCCAAGCCTTAACATTGTTAATCATACTTAAAGGCTAGGGGACTAGTGTACCACACCTAGCCGGCCTAGCCAAACACACTTCTTATCCTTTTTCGTTATAGTTATACCAACAAAGACTAGGTACTGGTGTACCACACCTAGCCGGCTTAGCCTGATCATAGCCGTCTACATAGCCCCCAAAGACGCAAATAATCACCATGTATGAACGAGTAACAGTACCCGACCTAAGCCGCTAAAGGGTAACCGGCCTAAGCCGCTAACTTAGAATAACTAACCAAGAACTTGACAAATTCAGAGCGTTGTAGGCCCCTAAAGGCCCACGATAATCGGACTTAGGGGAATGGCCTAAGACCCAGGCCCACCTACAGCCCAAACAGGGGCCTAGCCCATGACATGGCTAGACATAATTAATAATCTATAAATATGTGTGGACCCCAGAAATTAAAGGTACGCATTCATTACTCCCTTAATTACGAGATTTGACTTTCTGAGAATTTTGACTAACTTGAGCGTCGGAGTCTCTTCCACAGGTAACCCCTCTCGGGTCCAAACCGGTCCAAACCGAGATATCCACAAATGACATATAACAACCGGGAGGAAGCCTACTGAGAAGATTGCAAATTGAGGTAAGGTAACACTTGTGTCTAACATATCTTATTTGTTCTCCACAGGAACACGTGTCTTTAATCAAATTTAGTCTCCACATATGTCTCTTTGATTCAATTTAGTCCCAATTTGTTTTCGAATTAGAGCAATACCCCATCTAAATTGAAACCAATTTTTCTATTTATATAAATGTTATACTAATTTTTTTATTAATTTTTTTTAACATATTACGTTGTTATATATTATTAATCCATATTTTTATAAAAATAAATTAATTAATACCATTTTAAAGTATTAATTTTATTAATTAAAGCAATTCACCCCCTCTTAGTTTTTGTCCATAAGCGAATCATTATGTTGCACGATTATAACACATGGCAAGACACTACAACTGTTAATGTCAGTGTCAAGTCTCATTGTCTTGATTTCATTTTAGTCCCTATATATGCCACTTTGATTCAATTTAGTACCAATTTTTTCCAAATTAGAGTTATAATCACTCTAAATTGAAACCAAATTTATTATTTGTATAAATATTATATTGAATTTTTATTAAAAAATACTTTTGAATATATTACATCGTTATATATTATCAATCCATGTTTGTTAATCTATGTTTTTTTATAAGATTAAAACTAATTAAGTATAAATATTTTTACAAAAAAAAATATTTAAAAATAATTAATATATTATTAATCCATGTTTTTTATAAAAATAAATTAATTAATACCTTTATATAAATAATAAATTTGGTCCTCTTTTAATCGGGACATAATTTATTATTTGTATAAATGTTATACTAATATTTATATTAAAATTTAATGATAAAAGTCATTATTAACAAAACATGGGTCAACAATATATAACAATTTAATATGTTGAAAAGTCATTTTGAATAAAAAATATCATTATAGTATTTATACAAATAATAAATTTAGTCTCAAATTAGAGAGAGCCAATATTATCTATTTTGAAAAAATATTAGGAATAAATTGAATGAAAATGACATGTATCGATTCAAAGAGACATATATAAAGGTTAAATTGAAATAAAAACAATGATACTTGTCTACTTGTCACTGACGCTACGAGTGTCACGTGTCACACAAAATACTTGATATAGGTAACAAAATTTGTTTGTAAAAGAAAAATATTAAAAAAAATAAAAAAATTACAAATTAACACATGACATGCCGTTAATCTTGTCAGTAATTTTTTTTTTAAATAATATTGAAACATTTTTTCACAAGTTAGGATGCAATTGATAGTTTTTTTGAAAAGTTGTGACGCAATTGAAATACTTTTAAAAACAGAGACGACATTGAAACGTTCCCACAAAAGTGAAGATCAAACAAATAATTAAGCCTTCTTTATATTCTTATTGTCAAGTTTCCCGATCATAGTTTGCCCGTCCCAATATGATAAATTGAAAAAAAAAGTAAATTATTTTTATTTGGTTCCGATACAAGGTACTATTACAAACTTTAAACATAAAAAATAAATAATTTTTTTTTTTAATTTAGTTTATTTCATATCATAATAACATTGCTAAATATCAATTTCTTGAGTAATATAATTAATATTGGTGTTAACGGTTATAGTCTAGAATGAGGATTCCACCGGAAATGACAAAAACCGGTGAAAAGCACATTCTTAAATTTAACGTTCACCGTATAGTATATTGTATAATACAATGAAAGAATTAATTAATTTGTTTCCATTCATATTTTCTTAATCTCAATAAATATAAAATGAATATATTTATGATACAATTTAAATTATTTAATAAAATAAAAACCATGTTACTTAATTACATGAATGTTTAAAAATTAATTAAATATTAATTACATGAATGTTTAAAAATTAATTAAATATTACTTTAAAGAAGAATGGCACATAAAAAGAAAAGTTTGACTCCTGAAACATCTAATGTAACAGACTTAATATTTTTCTTCTTTTGACAAAGGTACATCAGTTTCACAGAATTCTTATCACTTTTACCCAACATATATGACCTAATTCTAATGATATAAATATGTGTCTCAGTTGAATACCGAAGTGAAAAAAGAATAATTAGATATACTAGAAGAAATAGTAAAACAAAAGAAGGCAAAGAATGGCTTTGATGAAAGTTACTTTGGTAGCAATTGTTTTTGCTTTGATAGCTTGTAATGGTAAGGTGTTTGAGTTTTTTTGTTCATTTGATAAATCATTTTTGTGGCATGCGATGTAGATATTAAAATCCTAATTCATGAGATTTAATGTTTGAATATACACATATAGTTTTACGGTTTACATGTTAAAATTTGATACTTAACATGCTTTTATATATATATTCTAATGATGACATGTGTTTTTGTAGGATTTGTCTTAGGTAAGGAAGAATGTAAGGAGAGTAAAGATTGCAAGGGGAAAATAGATTTATGCAAAGATTCAGCAATTTGTGTTAATAAAGTTTGTCGATGCTCGGTGAGTATAGTAGGAAAGCTCCAAGTTTGTAAAACTGCTGCTGATTGTCCAAAATGTCCTCCAGGATTATGTAATCAACAATATTGTGATGTAACCACTGGTGAATGCTCATGTCTATGTTAAAGACACCGAGAAATTTATCAATAAAAATGCATTTGGAAATTACTTAAAATAAACAATACAACTTCAAAATTGTTATCCAAATTAAAACTTTTGTTTTTTAGGTTTTCTTTTTACACGTTTAAGAATATAATTGTCGGAAAACTGAATCTTGAACTTTTTTTATCAATATTGACGTGGGTTGGAATTCATCCTGGCAGACACTGAAGTTTAAACTTTTTCTTCCAAAAAGTTAAATAATGGAAATAAAATATTTATAAATGTTGGAAGTTAAACATTATTGTGATAAAGTTATGTTATGAGTATCTAATTAAACTTAAATTTAAACAAAAATATTTGTTCATACAAAATTCATATATAAAATAAGTCTTTAAGGATTTTATCTTACACTTTTCCTTTATATGCATATCCTAAATCTGGACAGGGATTTGCTTATTTATATATCTAATACATGCATAGTAGGTGACATTGGCAATAACACAAGGCTAAGTTCCTGAAATAAAACTGTCATCATATTATGATGAAATATTTAAACAAGAACAAACAATGAAAATAATTATTACAATTTCTCATTATGTCATCATATGCATGCACTGCGTACACACACACACACACACACACACACACACACACACACACACACACACACACACACACACACACACACATATATATATATATATATGGATCACACATGACTCCACATTTAAAGGACATTTCCCAAGATATTGATGCCTTTCGAAAAATAATTATTAAGCAAGTCTTATTAGAGACTAACACCTTTAATATTTAACACTTTTCAGCTCCATGGGTTCATGTTGTTTAAGGTATCTAAATTTTGGAGTTCATATTGTGCCAAATGTGCAATAAATATTATTCTATATGACTAAGATCGTCTATGAAACAAAGGATCTCTTTACAGGTTTCAATACTTAATACAACATTTATTATTGTCCATGTAAGTCATCTCATTCATGACTTCAAATTAAATATCATCCAAAAACATGTAATTCACATCTCTATCGTCATGCAATTTAATCAAAGCAAACAAATTAGTGAACAATACGATTTAATAATTTCTCCATAGCATAAGCATAAAATATCCAATTAACCAAAAAAAGGACTAGTAAAACCACATAATGTAAGAAGTCAAATGATGTCTTTCGTTGAGAAAAAGCATTTGCGTTGAGTAAAGATGTCGAATGAAGCACCTATTAGAGCGAATCAAATGATACCTCTTTTAAAGCGTATTTGTTTTCTCTCGAACAAGGGTATATCAAATGATACTTTCACTAAAGAGAATCAGACAAAAATTTTGTTTGAGTTGGTTTGCTTTCACTTAGCAAGGTTATCAAACGAAACACTCATTATAATGGATCAAATTTTGTGAACTAAATATTCAAAAGTTCTTTTTGTTAAAGACTTTGTAAATAGGTTTGTCAAATGTTCACATTAACAAATCTTTTGGATCTCTATATCAACCTTTGAATTGAATAATGCACTATTGTCTTCATATATGGTTTTTGATTCCATTTTTCTCGAGGATAGACTACAAATTTGTCGCACATGTTGAATTGTAGACCTTGACCAAACACATTCACGACTTACCTCATGTGATGTTTATTGGCACAAATAGCCTGGATGATTTGGTGCTTGAACATTTGATGAAGGTACTTGAAGTCATTACTTTGGAACATGTTGGAACCATGCTTACATTGATGAAGATGTGGAGATTTGATGTTTCACGTGTCGATCAAGCCTTGTATGCGTGCTCTATATCTAGATTATTCATGGGGAAAACAAGCTTGAAAATTGTAATTCATGTTATAGACCATTTTGCATTAACTAGATGTATAAGGTCTCAGGTGTGTCTTTTAATCTGCTGAAATGTTTTTCAACAGGTTAAATGATGTCTTTTAATTTCTTAAATGGATTTTTAACATATTAAAAGGTTTCTTGCAATAGTCTTAATTGTACGTATTTAATCAGTTGATTTATTTTGTAATCGATTGATTCCACTTAAGTTAAGTGAAATCAACTTATTGATTTGAAAATTAATCTATTGAATTTCGTAACAGTTTGACTATAAAAGTTGTATTTTTCGAAAGAGAGTTGTGAAGACAATTTCTGATGATTGATCTTGGATCATTCTTGTAGCATTTTGCTTGGTGTTTAAAGCTTGGAGAAATTGGTTTTGGTAGGAAAGGTTGTGTTATAACTGAGAGGTTCGGTCTTTCTCAAGCTTTCAAGTTGTGCCTGAGGGTTTTCCAGGTCTACAAGAGGTGTTTTGTTGTGTTGGTTTGATTCTTGTGTGATTCAAGAGTCATTGTGTGGTGTTCTTGAATATTTTAAAAGTTTAATGTTATGAACTTTGTAAATCATTTGAAATAGTGCCCAGTCGAGCTCGGGTTGCCTTGACTAACTGGATGAAGCTCAAGTTTGAGTGAAGAAGTATAAAAATCTTGTGCATTGCTCTTTTTTCTAACCCTTCTCACTTGTATTGCACTTTAAAGTTTAAAGAATTTTGATTTGAATAATCTTTTTGACATTCTTGCGTGATCTAGCATTATCTGTAGCATTGCTCATGTTTGTCTAACTCATTTGAACCTATCTTGATTGTTCTTTCATATTGTTCCTGACTTAAAACAAAAAATTGCATTTATGCATTTTTTCCAGTTTTTCAGTCGATTATTTTTGTTATTTAATATATTTATTCTATCAATATTGTATCTGTTTAATGAAATTAATCGACTATCTCTATATTTGATCGATTGAAAGTGTCTAGTCCATGAGTGTTTGCATCCATACTTGGTGGTTGATTTGATTCAATTGAAAACTGTTTTAGGCTTTTAAAAGTCAACATATTTTTTTAACTAGCCAATTCAACCCCCACCCATTCCCTTCTTGACATTTCATCCATTTCTTTTATTTTATCGTTTTTGGGTCTCTTTCAATTTTGTTAGATGGCTTAATGTAAGTGTTTAGGATCCCAAATCATTTTATACTGTAATTGATTGCAAACACAAGAAAATAATTAGTGACCAAAGTCCCTAATTAGCGTCTTCTACCCTATATGTTACTCCTTAATTAACTTTCTAAGACACTAAAACTTTATGGAATTTGTGGAACTTTCTCTCTTTCGTGATCATACAGTTTGCAACTGTTGAAGATTGATCTTGGATCATTCTTGGAGCATTTTGCTTGGTGTTTGAAGCTTGGAGAATGAGGTTTTGGTAGGCAAGGTTGTGCTAACACTAAGATGAATTCATATTTTTGCCCTCATTTAATGTTTAATTTTGGGTATTTAATTGAATTTATTTGCTTAAAGATTGATTTAATCAAGATTTGTGATATTTAGGCTTATAGAGTTTGTGAGATAAAAAGCTTAAAAAGTGATTTTAGTTACCTAAATATTATTTGATTTTGCTAACGTTTGTTGATGTAGCTGAAGTTAAATTTTGTTCATTAAAGATGTAAAATGGAATTGTTCTGAATTACAAAAAATGGTCAAAGCAGTCAACTTTGAGCTTATTCTTGTCAAAGCTAGTCAAATGGTCCAACAAAATGGCAGAATTGGAAATTGGACAAAAATTAAGATGCTGAATAATTAATTATCTTTTATATATCTCAAATTATCAACAGAGAAAATATTCAAATATTTTAGAAACTGATAAAATCTGTTAAATATTTGAGAGATATTATATCAAAAGATAAAAGATTTCAGCAACAGAAAATATAAGATTCAAGTCCAGTCAAGGCTTATAAAGACACCAAGGTGAAGCAGAAAGGAAGCTCGACACTTCTGAGTTTAGGAACCCTTAAGGGGACTAATTTCCTTCTCTCTCTCCACATACTCTTCTTCTATTTTTTATTTTATTTTATTTTGAATTCCATGGAGCGCTAAGCTTCAAGGGTTAGTTCCATTGTAATTTCTTAATTGGATTTAGAGGTTAGATCAATAAATTTGTTTGTTCTTTTGATTCTTGTGATTTATTTTCATCTATGGTTTTTGGTTTTTAATCTAGTAAAAGTAATGATTTTTAAATTGTAACAAGTTAGCACAGTGTTAAATCTACATATCATAACAATCATATGAGTCCAAGGGTTTTTAAATTTTATTTTAGAAGTTACTTTGGTTAGATTTAGAAACTTTCATATGATTGAATCAGTTTTTGCTGATAATTTAGAAGTTACTTTGATTAAAGGTGAAAACTTTGATTAGAATTAATCAAGAAGTTACTTTGGTTAATTAGCTTTTGACTAGATATAAGAGGTAAAAGAGTGGACATGATTAGGATTAGTAATATTTAATTAAGAAGTTACTTTGGTTAAATTTACTATGATTAATCTATAAAGTTCTTGCTTTTGATTGAGAAGTTACTTTGGTTAAGAGTGAGGTTGCCAACAAATTAATTAAGAAGTTACATTGATTAATTTGAAATCTTAAATAAGAAATCAATAACAATAATATTTAGAAAACCAATGATGAATCCTGTTTTGAAAAAGCAGTGGAATCAACCCATTCTAGGGAAGAGTGGGATTTGTGTGTTTGGAGAGGGCAATAGAAAAAGAAAAATTAGGAAAAAGAGTAAATAAGAGGGATTCGGACTGCAGGAATTATTTTATAAAATGAAAAAATAAAGTTTTATATAAAGTGGCATTTCAAAATGTTACAATTTTAAATAATAGTATAGCAATGTAAGAGGTGATGGTTATAAATGCTATATTAAACATTTACATCTTGACGGTTACTAAAATGACATAATATACTGCAAAAGCGATGTTTTTAATTAAATGCCATGTTAAAAACGCCGTTATATACATTATTTTTTGTTGTGATTTCATTCACTTCATTCTCATCCATACACAAACATCTCAATTTCATATTCAATTCAAAATCAACTCACCAATATACTCAAATCATATCCCTAGTGACTTTGAGCATATGATAACTCATCAAGTTACAATTCCTTGAATCCTAAACAAGCAATCATGCATTAAGTTCAAGAGTTTTAAGATTACTAATGAATCATGTTTCATCCCTAGATATAAGCTCCATTAGGTATTGAATTTAAGTTTGATGCTCAAAAGAAACTTTCAAACACCTCAAGAACCAACAATCAAGCCATGGATGATCAAGCTACAATAAGCATTAAGCATATAAATCAAATACTAACTTTGAAATAGAAAGCATATGTATTAACATCACAAGATACAAAAATTTCAGTTTATTACGTCTAATCTCAACAAATAGGGTTAACTCTCCATATTGGAGAACCTAGGGTTTACAAGTTGAAAAGATAAGGAAGAAATTGAAACTAAAGTGAGATTCACGCCCTTCTTTAACGTTCTTTGACTCTACTCCATACTCTAATCGCGTTTCCTCTTTGCATTTCCATCTCCAATTCGTGACCCATCTTCCTCCTCAACCTAAAAAGGGGCAAAATCACCATTAATGAAGATTGAAGCCTAAGGAGGAATAAGGGAGTGTTAGAATTAATTGATTAATTCTATTATGTGACTCATTTGAAATATTATGATGGGCCCAATTGTGATTTAATAATATTTAAATTTAAAGACCTATTAGTTATTATTATGGGAAAGGATAATAAAATAAAATAAGGATAAAACAAAACCCAACTTGGTGGACGTTGGCTTATAAAAGAGATTGGAGTTTTGTCTCTGGCCATAAGGTTCTTTTCACAGTAACCCATCAAGAACGTATGATAAGAGAAAAGAAAAGCAAAGAGATAGGTTTGGAAATGGTGGTTCGAGAGCATTCAAAATTACAAATTGAAGAACGCGTATTCACAGGATCTCTTATGGATCAAGGTTAGTGCTCTATTATGTTTTATAATGTGAGAATCTTAAATTTTAAAGATCTTTAATTGTTTTACACGTGGTATCAGAGCCAATGTTATAAGATTTATAATTCTCCTATTATATAATGTTTTATCCTAATAAGATAAACACTAATGTGATTTAAAGTTACATATGATTCTGCTACCATTGGATTATATTAGTATCAAATGTTTTGGTATGAATTAAAAACATGTCGTGTTGCGTGAATGTATAATCAAGAATAGAGATGGCAAATAAACCCGTCCCCGTGGGTATTGCCCGAATCCGTCCCCGTTTTGACGGGGAATCCTCGCATTGACTGGGTATGGGTATGGGTATGGGTATAGGGAATCCCCGATTTTTTTGATTGGGTATGGGGATGGGGATGAATATATCCCCGCCATAATACCCGTCCCCGCCATATCTTCATCCTCTTTTAAA
>Ga0214544_1012110_pt1 | contig 11461 bp, 8 predicted proteins | sample CNSS3metaG_FD_160074 | JGI IMG/M metagenome (GOLD analysis project Ga0214544, IMG submission 160074) | Root nodule microbial communities from cowpea collected in UCLA plant growth center, Los Angeles, California, USA - CNSS3 | ecosystem: Host-associated > Plants > Roots > Nodule | place: USA...
GGCAAGAATAGCATAAGCTAGCCCAGGTTCCTGCTCGAGCTCTCGCTCAGGCGGAGAGCTTTCGTTTTGAGCGAGGTGTCATCTCGCTCAGGCGAGAGAGGCTCGCCTAAACTCGTGGGAACCTGATAATAGTATACTTTAATAGTGTCTCTTATATTATTTTCACTCAAATTTCAATTATACTTTTAATTTTTAAAATAAAAAATAATATAATTATTTAAATAAGTATATAAAACTAAAATTAGAATAACTATTATTCTGACTCGTGTAAGACCCACTTTTTCAGCCCTAATGTTTTAGGGCCTAACCCCATCTGTTGGGCCTAAGGATCAGTCCCTAGAGTGCCCCTAAGGCTCCCTTTCAGCCTCTTGGCTTTTCATTCTACTTTCTTTACAAAAAAAACCACCTTACTCCTCTCCTTTTCTCTCAAATAGTGCTCTACTAGGGTTTGGAGCTCATTCTTATTCAAGTTAGCTCAACCTCATTTTCTACTCAAGGTAAGTTGTTCTGCAGCTCATACTCTTTCTTCTCCAGCTTCTTTTCGTGGTTCCTGTTAGGGTTCACCGTAGTAACCTCGTTTTCATTCTGTATCACTATTCTCAGCTCTTGAGTCTGCTCCTAGAGTTGTTGGGTTCGTTGGCTTAGGTGTCAGAGTCTTTTGACTAGCATTTTCCAGGTAAAGGAAGCTAGGGTTTCACGTTTTTATGTTATTTTCCTGTTGTTGGATTGTTTTGTGTTCTAAATACTTGTTTTGTGTTGCTGATGGTGTGAAAAATGCATGGTATGCATTTCTGGTTGGAATCTGGGTTTTATGCGTGAAACAGTGGCAAGAACTGATAATCTCGCCTAAGCGAGCTTGTCTCGCCTAGGCAAGAATAGCATAAGCTAGCCCAGGTTCCTGCTCGAGCTCTCGCTCAGGCGGAGAGCTTTCGTTTTGAGCGAGGTGTCATCTCGCTCAGGCGAGAGAGGCTCGCCTAAACTCGTGGGAACCTGATGTGTTTCGCCTTAGAAGTAGCTTAGGCGAGGGAGTTTCTCTTTTGGGCGAGGAGTAGTCTCGCTCAAGCGAGGAGAGCTTGCCCAAGCGAGAGCTCGCGAAACTTGCAATGCTTTCTGATGACAGTCTCGCCTAAGCGAGAGCCTGTAGCTTGAGCGAAAGGTCTCTTTCGCCTGAGCGAGGGCCATGAGCGAGGCTGGTGCATGCTTTAATGCTATTTCCTTCCTTGTTTTCGATGATTGATGGTATGATTGAATAGATCTCCCCTAATTAAAGTATGAAACATGTCAGTATGTATGCATGATATGTTTGTGTGGTTTGGAATTAATGGACTTGGTATGATTACACATATGAAACATGATGAAATGGTTGGTTATATATTGGCATGGAATTGGTATGCATGATAACTTTGTGCCTGATTTGTGAGACATGATTTTGGGTATGGTCAGGATGTAATTCCACGAAGGTTTCATGGTGGTGCCTCATGGTCAAGACGTAATTCAACGAAGGTTTCGTGGTGGTGCTTCATGGTCAGAACGTAATTTCATGACCCCTGTTAGTGGGAGCTCATGGTGGTGACTCATGGTTAAGACGTAATTCAACGAAGGTTTGTGGTGGTGCCTCATGGTTAGGACATAATTTCACGAAGGTTTGTGGTGGTGCCTCATTATATAATATAGTAAGGATTCAAGTAAGGATTTGCATCTTGAAACTCTAAAGAGTCAGTTAGTCTCACGTAGAGCGTATTGACTTAAGTGGTGAGAGTAGCAGGAGGCCCTAGTCTTTGGCAGGATAATGGCCTTAGATGTTTGAAGGCTGACCTTGTGAGTGGTAGGGTGAAACCCATTGGCAAGGGCTCTGCAAAGCAGTAGAGGCCACCACAAGTGCAAGCATCCAGTGAATCCGACTGATTATATGTATCCAGATAATCATGTCTTTGAGTCTTAGTGTTTTGCTTGTCGATCATTATATTTTCGATTGATTTATGTATCGGACTTTTAAATTATATGCAATTGTATGATAAAACTTTTTTCACTCTAGCTTACCCTTTCTGCTTACTTGTGTGTTCTGTGTGTGATTTTCTCCTTTTGCGATGATCATCAATTTATTAATGTGAACATATGTGAAAACTCCTAGTATTCATCGAGGTGATGAAAATTCCGCTGTGTAGCCTGACTTATGGTTGGATCTCATTCCTTCAAGTACCGCCAGTAAGCACACTTGCCTAGGTGTTTGGTCAATTGTCATACTTTTACTTTTTGTTTTATTATTAGTATCGTAGTATGTCTTAGTTTTCTTTCTAATATGTTAAGATAACTATAAAATCCTTATATTTAAGTCTCATGACCTTTTAATATTTAATTTAAATAGATTTATCTTTTTAAAATAGGACATTACAGCTTAATAAAACAAGATAATAATAAAAACAAAGACGGTATTGCCGCTAGTTAAAAAAATTAGAAATTTAAAAATTACGTAAAAGCTTTATTACAAATCAAGCGAACTAATTTCAACTGATACAAAAGTAAACTTTAGTTTAATTTTTACCTTTCTTGCATAAGGTTTTGGGAATAGACCCCTCGAAAAAACTATTTTAATGAGTGAAAATAACATGTCAATTGGGTTTTATCAAATAGTTTCTGCTACAATATTAAGGCTTTTGAGATTTTTGTAACGCAAATGCGTATATCATCAAATGTCACTTACAAGATCACAACAAAATGGAATCAAATTTAAGAATAGCATATCATAATCGTTTGCTTCTCCTAAGATATCAAATGTTTGATATTTATCAACATATGAATCTCGAAACAACTATGGTTCAGTGACGTGCTACATAGTTTTGGCAAATACTTTATCCCCCTAGATAAACTTTTTTTCCATCTGTGAATATCCTGAAATTTTGGCTGTCTCCAATGGTTGTTGGGTCATTGTTACAACTTGTATCAGTTCATTCCTAAAATCTGTTTTTATAGAATCATAAATTTCTTCCATCTTCATATCACAGCATTGTAGTACATCAATAACCCCATCTTCAAGATCAGAACACCAAATATTTGAAGAAATGTCAAGGAAAAGCTAAAGCTTTAATAAATGGATTCAAGTAAGTGGGAGAAGGGGTATACTATGGATACCTTTCATGTCCTTCTTGTTTCTCTCATCCAAGGCAAATCCGTGATAAGAGAAGAGGGCATATTCATCTGGGTATCAGAAGAAACGGAAAATTTTCCCTTCTGTGACCACTGCCAGATTTTGGAAACAGAAAAGCTCTCACCTTTACACACACTTGTAATCTTCTTTGCTTCAATATCCCCCTCAACTGAAAGTCTCTCTAAGTTTTCTGTTCCTTTCAATAACTGTGCATCACGTCGACCTTCTCGGTCATGGCTCAAGGTTATTCTGAGGTCTGACTTCCCAAGCACGTACTGATAAGATCCCATGGAGTAACATCTTCTGGCATCCAAATTATTGCTACTAGTCTCTCCTCCTGCAGCCACCTCTGCCTCCACATCAAGTCTTCTGAATTTGCCAAGTCTCACAGGGAAAACCCCCTTCTCTACTACAGTTTCTTCAATTTCAACCGTTTTCTGCCTAGTTGTGAATTCATGTTCGCCATTATCATCCCTCAAATCATCAAAATCAAACACTGGATTTTCAAGGGAAAAGCCAGGAGTAAGGAGGGTACCCCTGCAAAGAGGGCATGAGGAATTGGACAAAAGCCAGGTGTCTATACAACTGATATGAAAGGCATGGCTGCACATAGGGAGCAACCTGAGCTTATCCTTTTCAGAAAACTCACAGAGACAAACAGCACAATCAAATGGCTCCTTCAACCCCTTTATCTCCTTGTATTGGAAAACAGGAAGTCCATCAATAAAAGCCTGGTCCAGACCAGAATCATGAAGATGGAACAGTTGTTGCAGCTGCCTTTGAAGAGCATCAGAGGTTGCATTTTCATGGTTCCTATTGGATTGGGAAGATGCTGAGGAAGAAGAATTCTTCATGAGAAATCTAACAAGCAGGTGGAGCAGGCCAGAGATGAAAAATAGAACAGCCAGAATCACAATGATGAAAAGCACAGCAGGACTAATTCTAGCACCAGAGGATGAAGGTGAGGGTGGTGAGGGAGTTGATGATGATGATGAAGAAGAAGACATTGATTCTTTGTGGAATGCACCCCAAATTGGGGGTGAAGGGGGAGGCAAAACCGGTGGTGGATAGCTCAAGTAACCATCTTTTTGTTGGATTTGATGCTGAATCCTAGCCATCTTCAAATGGGTATGGTCAAAGGACCACTTACCATTCATGCTTTCTCTTTAAAACCCCAAAAAAAGTCATAAACGTGGACCCATAAAGCATGCTCTTGCCTAACCCAAACTCAAACTCAAACTCATCCACACACAACACAATCCTAGTAACATTTCCAAACTACGCATAACAGAGAAAGGGAACACTTGCAACTCAGATAAATAAATGACCACCGAGAAGTGGTAGATGGTTGTGGAAAAATGAAGCAACGATGAATTGAGCAGTTAGCACAACCAAGTACCAACTACATATTATTTATTTTTCATATTGGGTAATCATTTTAAACGAAAGGTAAAACCAGCGATGGACCAACAACAACGGGTAAACAAAAACATAATAAAAACATAATAACCACAATATCTGTAACTTAACTCACCAACTATTTTCTGAGGGGCACATTGTTTGAAAAGTGCATTGAAACTGTGATTTATCTTGAGGCTTTCAGGTAGGTGAATGAACCCTAGGGTGCAGCCTTTTTTAAGCTGCTCAAGTCAAAGAGGGGTGAGAGAAGAGTAAAGTGAAGTGTGAAACACTTTTCTCTTGGCTCAAACTCTGTCTCGTCCTTGTCATGTTTGTGGGTTAGAACAACAAAGTGACCAAAGAGAGAAAGAGGCGATAGTTTCCAAAGTGCGAGGTAAAATGATGACAAAAACAGATGCTCAAATTTCAATACCACCGCCACAAATCGCGCGTGGGTTTCAGTTGCTACAGAATTGTATACACCATTTGTTGCCGACTATTGAATATTTTGTATTATAGAATGAGTTGACAGGTTAACTTCACGGGGAATTATGAAATCTTAAATAAGCGGCAAGTATCGGTCAATTTCATTCATATTTTTAATTTTAATTAAACTTTAAAAGCATACGCTAAATTGAGAAAAATTATTATATCATGAAAAGAAGGTCTTTCTAAATTATGTGAAGGTCAAGGACATATTAGAAGAAGTAAATATCTAAGTAATTATTAACTAAATATGGGAATGGGACGTGTGTCCTTTTATAAGAATGAATATATTATAATAAAGAAATAAAATAATCTCAATATATATATATATATAAACTTTTAAAATAAATAGTTAAGATGTATAATTAAATAGAAAGTTTAATTGATTTTAGATTGTGAAGCATTTTTTTCTAAAAGGTAAAATAAAATCATTAAATATATTGATCTAGATAAAAATAGAAAATAAGTTTATGTTCTTTTGTATAACACCCTATTTAATTAACAACCCTAATAAAAAGAAATGTCACACAGATAATATGAGAGGCAAAGGTCTGGAGTATGAACACTACTCCTTACAGTTATCCAAAAGAAACCAGGTAGAAAATAGGACACACCATGATGCCAATATCTAAAATAGTGTAAGGGGTCGACAGAATACAAAATAAAATACAAAAGCAAGATACATGGGCCATGGCCCTAAAAGAAAGCTGGAATCCAAGCCAGAAACTATGCAGCGAAATCACTGTTTCCCTGTTGACCACGAGGGGTTCTCGCATCTGCTCACATCAATAAATTGATGATCATCACAAAGAGAGAATACCACACACATAACAATCAAACAAGCAAAGGGTAAGCTAGAGTAGAAAATGGTTCATCATACAGTTACATACACTTTCATAATCCAAAAAGAGAAAAGACAACACACATAACAATCAAACAAGCAAAGGGTAAGCTAGAGTAGAAAATGGTTCATCATACAGTTACATACACTTTCATAATCCAAAATGCATATGTCAATCAATCATGTTATGACCTGCACACAATACACTAAGACTCGAGACACGACTCATCCGGATACATATAATTAGTCAGATTCAGCGGATGCTTGCACTTGTGGTGGCTTTTACTACTCTATCGAGCTAATTGTTCTAGTGTTTCATCCCCCCCACACACAAGGTTAGCCCTTAAAGTGTTCCAGGTCTCCTGCTACTCTAACCATTGAGTCAGTACGCTCTATGTGAGACTAACTGACTCTTTAGAATGTCAAGATGCAATCCTTACCTTGAATCCATACTAAATTATATAAATGAGGCACCACCATGAACTCCCACTAACAGGGGTCATGGAATTACGTCCTAACCAACTAAGGCACCACCATGAGATCTCACCTAGAGATTCATGGAATTACGCCCTAACCAATGAGGCACTACCACGAACAATATAACATTCATGATCATACCAACAACATGTTCCATCAAACAATATAACATTCATGATCATACCAATTCCGTGTCACTTTTGTAACCAACCATCCTATACATGTCATATGCCAAGATCATGTTAATCTTATCAATCATAGACCATAACCCATGTTGCTCATGCACATTCACCCAATTCATGCTTTTAAAGAGTAATCAATCCAAACATATGTCAAACATCCAAAAATAGAAAAAGAAACAAAACCAACATCCTCGCCCAGTTCTCGCTCAAGCGGAAGGGTCTTGCTCAGGCGAGAGGTTTCCCTCGCTTAGACGAGCCCCCTTTGCCTAGGCGAGAGCTCGAAAAGTGGAACAGTGGTTTTATTGCACTCTCTTGCTTAGGCGAGACCTCCTTGCCTGAGCAAGACGGGCTCTCGCTCAAAATAGGAACTTGTCGCCTAAGTGACAGCTCGCGCAACACCAAGGAGGGTTTTCTGATACTCTCGCTTAGGCGAGACCCACTCGCTTGGACGAGATTATGAGATCGCCTCCACTGTTCATGCAGGCCAACACAGAAATACACCCAGAATGATGCACAATACATATTCATGTTATCTTAAATGGCATACGATCAATCACCAAGAGCACTAAATAGAATTGAAATCAAGTCATACACATTAAAAGCACAAAATCCTAGCTTCCCTTACGTAGAAGTTAGTAGGGACTTCGACACCCAACAACCGAGCACGGCAACTCAAGGAACAAATTTGTGAACTAGACAAGATAGCAGAACAAATTTTAAAATGATCTTACTACGAAACCCTAACTGGAAATATGAAAATATGCCTAGAGATGAGAAGTATGAGCTGAAGAATAACTTACATGGAGCAAGAAAATGAGGTTGAGCTACTTGACCAAGATTGGACTAAACCCTAGTAGAGCCTCTATGGGAAAAAGACGGTGTGAGAGTACTGTTTTTGCAAGAATGACAGAAGTGAAAGGGGTTTGGCTGCCTTAAGAACCTTAGACACCCTATAGGCCAGCCTTTATATTCATTAGATTTTAGGGCAGTCCTTAAATATTGAGATTGAAATAAGAGGGTCTTACAGTTGTGATTTTATATATATATATATATATATATATATATATATATATATATATATATATATATAAAGATTCTTATGTTATTATAGTAATATATCAATATAACTTATGACGATTATTTTTCCAAGTAGAACCATCATTTTAGAGAATATGAAAAAAAAAATGTAATGATGCTATAATTTATCGTATCTTTTTATCTTTTTTTATAGTGATATAGTTATTAGTTATGATCGAATTGCGTAAAAAGAATGGTGCATTCCTTCGACAAGAATTACGATTTTAAAAATCCAATTCAAATATAATCTAAATAATTAGATTAAAATTAAATTCATATTCATTTTTTTTTCTGTAAAAGCACGAGTTTGAAGTTTTATAGAATAAAAATCTAAATAATTGAATTTGACTTTAAATTCAAATTTATATTCTTTAAACTAAAATAATGCTTATAAATCAATTTTAAATTTAATTAATTTAAAATTAATATACATTTTAACATCTCATAAAACTATATAATATTTTTAAATAAAAAATTAGACATATTTTAAAATAAAAATTAAACACGTATAAAATATAAATATGTAAATATAAAATATAAAAAAGAGTACAAATAATCCTATAGATGTTGTTCATGCACATATATCTATATATGTTTTCTATTTACAGCAAAAAAACAACACAAGCGTGAATTATTTACAAATAAATATAATAATAATAATCGATCAAAGTGAGTTTATTATACCATAAGTTTATATCTATATATATATATATATAAATAAATAAATGAGAACTAACAAATAGCAACTTTTTCAATTAAATAATATATATCACACACTTCAATTCAAAAAAATTTATCTACAAAAAGAAAAAAAGCTAAGGTGTCACACTCTCAGAATTTTGACCCTTCAAAAAAAATTTAATTCTCTCTCTTTCCACTTTTTCCACGTATCTCACCGCTTCTTTTTCCTCTCTTTCCACTTTCAATTCTCCTCCGCTTCTTTCTCTCTCTTAAACTTCTTCTCTCTCTTTCTGACTTTTCGGCTCTCATCTTTCAAACGCTTCATCTTCTTCTCATTCTCACTTTCTCATTCTTTCTTGCACGAGTTTCTTTTGATTTTTGTCTCTCTTTCTCCTAATGTTCATTGACTACACCTAATGTTCATCTGCAGATCTCTCTATATTTTTGCTTTTTTTTTTCGATTCTTGATCTCAATGTGTTTCTGTACAGGTTTCTGAAGGGAACAATTGATATTTTTTGTTGTACGCATGTTTTGTTGTATTGTTTCAGCTTCTTCTCTGTCTTCCTATTTTTCTAACATTTTATCTTTTTTGGAAATTTTTTCAGATGCATGAACGGAGTAGAATATTGTTCACTGCCAGATTTCAGTTGATTTAACTAAACATTTGATGTTTTCTTTTATTTTTTATCCATGTTTCGTTGTACGGTTTCAACTTCTTCTGTCATTCAATTTTTCTTCACGACCAGGTTTCGTGTGATTACCCAAATTTTGTTTTTGGTTCATCTTCATATTCTTCTTATGAAGCTATTTTTTAGTTTTCGTTGATGTTATTTTTCAGAACTTACAGGCTTGAAATGAAGAGTTCCAAAACATGCAAGAGTCTTAAAGACCAAAAAGCAATATGCCTTTTTCTCTGCAGATCTCTTTGGATTTTTGCTTTTTTTTTATTCTTCATCTCTTTGTGTTTCTCTAACATCTTCGCATCTGTTATTTTTTGTTTTATGTGTGTTTTTAAATTTTTTGGTGATCAATGAACTGACTCTTCATATTCTTCTTATATTTTAACCCAGATTTCGTTGATGCTATTTTTTAGAACTTACAGGCTTGAAATGGAGAGTTCTGAAACATGCAAGAGTCTTAAAGACCAAAAAACGGTCATTCTTTTTCTCTGCAGATCTCTTTGGATTTTTGCTTTTTGTCGATTCTTCATCTCAATGTGTTTCTCTAACATCTTCGCATCTGTTATTTTTTTTGTTTTATGTCTGTTCTTGAATTTTTTTGTCATCAATCAACTGACTCTTTATATTCTTCTTATATTTTAACCCAGATTTGGTTGATGCTATTTTTTAGAACTTCCAGGCTTGAAATGAAGAGTTACAAAACATGCAAGAGTCTTAAAGAACCAAAAAGGTCAGTCTTTTTCTTTGCATATCTCTTTGGATTTTTGCTTTTTTTTCGATTCTTCATCTCACTGTGTTTGTCTAACATCTTGGCATCTTCTATTTTTTTTGGTGATCAATGAACTGAGTATAACAATTGCTCCATGTTTTTGATCTTATTCTTCTATTTTTACGGAGGTTTCTTATTTGTTTTATCTTATTCTTCTACCTTTACCCAGATTTCTTCTTTTTTAAAGCTTTTATTTAGTTTTTTTTTGTGGTTTAAATGTTTTTATTCAAGACTCTTGAAGACCAAAAAACCGTCAGTCTTCATGTCAATGTGTCTTCTTTAATTTTTTCTTCATGAATGAACTGCGTAGAACATTGGTCACTGCCAGATTTCAGTTTTTCAAAGCAAAAACTTGATGTTTCTCAATGTGTTTCATCTTATTCTTCTATCTTTATCCAGATTTCTTATTTTTTTATCTTTTTCTTCTATCTTTGTTACCCTAAATTTTTTTTTGTTAAAGCTTTGTTTTTTTTTTTTTTTTTTTTTATTTTTTTTTTTTTTTTTTTTTTTTTTTTTTTTTTTTTTTTTTTTTTTTTTATTTTTTTTTTTTTTTTTTCTGGTTTAAATTTTTTTATTCAAGAGGTGGGATTATCATTTTACGAATAATCATTTTATAATTAATATTTTGTTATATTTAATTTTAATTTAACCTATTTTTTTTAATTCGTAATTCATTTTAAGTTTTTTATTCCCAAGCGACTGCATTAATTATGAAGCAGTCTGTCCAGTAAGTACGGACGCTTTCAACAGGTATGACCTATCCTATTCTCTTTATATATATCTTCTTTGTTACGTATTACCAACTACTGAGTGACAAATCTTCTTTTTTTTTCTCTTACCTATTATATTCTCTTACCTATTACGCATTACCATACCGTGGTTTTAACAAGAATTGATTTTTTTTGGTTCCACAATGATAACTGTGAAGTATTAGTTTTACTAAGCTTTCGGTTATTTTCATCCTTCTCATTCAAAAATATTTTACTTCTTAATCTTGCTTTTACGTAATTGCTTTTTTATGTTTTGATCTGAAATTTGTTTTTGTTTTCATCAATGAAAGTTTAGAAAAGATCGGCCAGAGACAATGGTACGTAAAGTTTCAGTTTTTAATAAAAGTTTGATTTTTTATTCACATCCTTCTTTAACATCTGATAGTTTTTAGTTAATTTAATTATTTTTTCAAAAATTAAGTTATAGAAGCATTTGACTACTTTTCATTTTCTAATTAATAATTTCCTATTTGCTTTTCATTTAGAAAGTTTTTTTTTTCGAGTTTGTTTTTTATAATGTTTATTCCCAAGTAATTGCAATAATTTCGAAGCAGGATGACTATTAAGTACTGATTGTTGGAACAACTATGACTTCTCTTATTTTCTTTATATATGTTCCCAATGTCTGCAATTCTTCATTACCAACTAACAAGCAATAATCTTCTTTTTTCTATTAGCAATTTTCTTCTTTTACCAATCTTCTTCATCACCACTCTATTATCCTACAATGGAATCCATGCCCACTCCACAATCTATTGATCATAAGATCAAGGTCTGTTAAGATAAGAGCTGGCTGAAAAAAAAAATTGTGCTCTTCATGAACTGTTTGCAGAGGATCACCGTCAAGTTATTTTTGAAGTTGAAAGTGAAAATACAAGCATAGATATCAAAGTTCTCTATCCATTAAATTTCTTTTAAAGTTTAGCAGATATTTATGTAATTATAATTTAAACT
>Ga0214544_1012112_pt1 | contig 11460 bp, 16 predicted proteins | sample CNSS3metaG_FD_160074 | JGI IMG/M metagenome (GOLD analysis project Ga0214544, IMG submission 160074) | Root nodule microbial communities from cowpea collected in UCLA plant growth center, Los Angeles, California, USA - CNSS3 | ecosystem: Host-associated > Plants > Roots > Nodule | place: USA...
CGCCTCGTATTTGGCGAGCTCGGTCACGCGCGCACCTCTGCAGGCGTCAGCGTTTGGGCGATAAATGCTGCCGCGACCCAGGGGTCGATAGCGTTTCCGTAGGCGCGCACGTCTGCCACTCTGGCGGAAAGCCCATCATCGCCGCGGCGAACAAGGGGTTGAGGCCAACTATCTCCTGGCTTGAACGGAGCACGGGCGATAGCGCGCAGATCCGCTTCGCCACCCCATCGCCACGGTCGAGCCTCGCCAACACCTCCGCGCGCGACCAGTCCTTGCCTTCCCTTGCCGCCAAGGTCGGCAGAAAAATAGAACCGTTCGCGTCCCTGCGGCGATCCTCGCTCTTTGGCTTTGATCGTCTGCCCCTCGACTTCATACCCCTCCCCCTTGAGATTGCGCTTTGCGCGCGAAATCCACGGTTGCACTTTCGCGCCTGCGACCTGCTCGCCATACAGAAGCACCGGCTTCGCCGCGGCGATCAGCGGCATCAGCGCCGGCCACAGATCGCGCGCGTCGCGCCGGCCCGCCGTGTCGACGTGCCAGATCCGCGCCCTGCTCCACGGCGGACAGGGACAACTGGCCGACCAGGCCGGGAAACTGTCCGGAATGCCTGCGCGCCGGAACGCGAGCGACCAGCCGCCGATCCCTGCGAAGAAATGACATTGCGTATAGCCAGCGAGATCTGACGGCCTGACGTCGGCGATCGACCGCTGGTCGACGTCGCCCGGCGCGATAAGGCCCCGCGCAATCAGGTTGCGCAGCCACTGCGCGACGTGCGGATCAATTTCGTTGTAATAGGCGCGATGCTTGATGATCAAAACGGGATCTCCTGCGCTTCCGGTTTCGGACCGAGCGTCGCCAGGAGCTCGTCGACGATCGCCTCGAGCGTCGGCGCCGTGCCGCGCGGCCGCCGCAGCACGGCGTTTGCCGGCTTGGTGAGCCAGCGCCGGTTCGCCTTGCGGTTGTCGAGCGTCTGGCCGTTGACATGGTCGACGACGTGATTGCGCAGGTAAGTCTCGTCGAGATCGGGATCGTCCTTGATCGACAGCTCGCGATGCATCCGCAGCGTCGAGCGCGACGGCCCAACGTTGCGCTTGGCGTAGAGCATCCAGCTGTCGTGCCTGTTGCGACCGGCGTGCCAGACGTTCCATTGCCATTGCATCAGCCAGTCGAAATCGTCGGCGTCGACCAGCGTCCAGACCGGCTCGCGCGACGACAGCCAGATCCGCCGCCACGGCGTCCAGGACAGGTCGACGAGACCGGCCTCGAAACCGACCGCGCGAGCGCCTGCGATGCTGACTGGCGCATGCATCATCACAGCATCCCCAGCGCCTGCATGTAGGTTTCGAGGATGGTCTCGAATTCCTTGAGCTCGTCGGGATCCGCCGCGCGGCGCTTGACGATCGCCTTGATGACCTTGGGATCGAAACCGTTGCCCTTCGCCTCGGCGTAGACTTCCTTGACGTCGTCGCCGATCGCCTTTTTTTCCTCGAGCAGCCGCTCGATCCGCTCAATGATCGAACGCAGCTGATCCTTGGCGATCTTGCCGGCCCGCGTTTCTGCAGCCTTGCCCATCAGCGCACCGCCCTGAAGCTGGCGCCGGCGTACATCACGCGCGTTTCGCGATAGCAGAGCTCCTCGCCGTCCCGCGGCGCCGGAATGTAGGCATCGCCGTCCCAAATGATGACCGGCGGCCCGCCCTCGCTATCGGCAACAGCGACGACACCGCGCGCGACCACGCGGTCATCACGATTGCGCAGCTGCACGGCTTGCGGGCGGATCATCGCCAGACCCTCGCGCGGATGATGCGCCAGGCCTCGCCGCGCTCGCCATCAAGCGGCCAGGCGATGATGATGGTCGTGACGCCGAGACCGATCAGCGCATAGGCCAGCATGGCCCAGGACATGAGCTCGTCATCCATTCAGGGACCCCCGCCGTTCCGCGATCTGCTCAAAAACCTCTTGGAATGCAGTGTCAGGACGCGTTTTCCACACGCATCCACAGGCCCCGTTTTCAGCTAATCCACAGGCCGAAAAAATGCTGCGCGCAGAGCGCATCAGCCATCGACGACAACGGGGCCGGCGATTCACTTTCCCGGTCATGGAAACGTCCCCGCCTCTGCCGATGGCCTCGCGTCCGAACGGGGCCCCACCCCAACCCAATCGTTTGGGGTCACCTCGCCGCCAGTCAGGTCAAAGATCAGCGCCATCGCCTTCTGGTCCGGCTCGCGCTCACCCGCTCGGTAGCGTCGCACGGTCTCGCCAGACCACCCCGCCTTGCGGCCGAAGCCGGGATTGGTCTCGCCCGTGCTGATCATCCAGTCATCGAATCGCATGGATTCATTTCAGCACCATTTTGGTGATGATTCGCAAGGTGCTAGCACCAATTTGGTGGTGGATGGTCGCACCAATTTGGTGCCACCTACATCCATGAAGGGCAAATATCCAAACGGACTGGCCGAGGCGTTGGCACGGCGAAAGGGCTTGTCGCAGGCCGACCTCGCCAGGGCTGCCGGCACCAGCACACAGCAGATCAATCGTCTATTGCACGGCGAACGCGAGATGACTGCCCTCTGGGCCGAGAAGCTTGCGCCGCCCCTGAGGACGTCGCCGGAGCGTCTCGTTTTTCCTGCTCTACGGACCTTCCGCGCCCCTTTGCTGTCATGGGTCAGCGCTGGACGGCTGACCCATCAGGAAGGCGTCCGCAAAACCGATGTTCGCAAATACGTCTACCTGGCGGACCTGCCGCGAGGCGACTGGATCGTGCTCGAGGTCGACGGAGATTCAATGGATCGCATAGCCCCGTCCGGCTCCTACATCTGCGTCAACATGGCGGACCAGCGGCTTCTGAATGACAAGTTTTTCGTCTTCGGAACACCCGATGGAGAAGCGACATTCAAGCGTTACAGAGGCGGCAACCCGCCACGCCTGCAGCCCTATTCGACCAATCCCGACCACGAGACCATTCAAATGACGGGCGAGACCGTGGTCGTGGGTCGCGTCGGGCGCGTTATCAACGATCTGGAGTGAAAAACATGCGAAAGGCGGTGATCTATGCGGTCGCCGGCAGCCTGTCCTTTGCGTCGGGACTGATCCCGCAGGCCGCGACGGCACAGGCCGAATTGTTGATGCTCGGCATGTGCCGAAAAATCTCCGACGATCCAGCACGGCTCAAGTGCTATGACGCGATCGGCACCAGCCGCGACGCCGCCGCAACCACCCCGCCGCCGGCGGCCAGACAGGAATGGACGATACGGGAGAGTAAATCCCCGATCGACGACAGCCCGCAGGTCTCCGCCGGCTTAATGAGCGAGGACGGGAAAAGTAGCCTGATCGTCCGCTGCCAGGAGCGCAGGACAGAGGCGATCATCTTCCCGAACGGCCTTTTCGCCTACCAGAAAGGGACGGTCTTGATGCGGCTCAACGATCTTCCGCCGGCCACGGCGACCTGGCACGCATCGACCGACAACACGGCGCTTTTTGCGCCGAACGGCGTTGCGTTCGTCAAGATGCTTCCCGACGACGGAACCCTGTTCATCCGAGCTACCGGCCATAGCCGCAGCGCCGATGACGCCACCTTCAAACTCGGCCAGGTTGGCGCGGTCAAGGACAAGATCAAGGCCGCGTGCAAGTGGCAGGACACCCCGCCGGCATCACCTAAAAGGACATGATGCACCAATTTGGTGATTTTAGAGTTTGACACAAACACCAAATTGGTGATGTTTCTATCTCCCGTGACCCACCCACGGGAGACTCGCCGACGTGCCTCGCCGCATTTCCAAGCCAACCGACTTATCGGCCTCCGATTTTTCCCTACAGCTAAAGCTAAACGGCTTCCTGCACTTACGCGGCGAAGGTCGCTTTGCGGACGTCCGCGCCAAGGGCTGCCCGCGGACCGAGCCGGTCATGCGGGGCAAGCGAATCAACCGCCAGGCGACGCTTGACGCCCTGCTCGCTGACCGCAAGACGCGCCAGGACGCCGCCGCAGCCGCCGAGGCGCTGCAGATCGAGCGCGAGCGCGTCGCTGAAACCATCGCGCCGACCGCCCTCCCCGCGGCTCGCGCCAGCCTCGAGGGTGCCGCCGCGATCGCGCAGCTCGCCGACGACTTCATCACCATCACGACCCGCAACGAAGGCGCGGCGCTGCCGGACCTGGTGCGCATGGGCTGGCGCAAATCGCAGGTTTTCGAGCACGCCGACGCCGCGCGCAACCTGGCCTATTCGCGGCAGAACGGAGCTGCAGCATGAGCCAGCCCCCTCTCCGCATGATCAACAGCGCCGCAGCTCGGATCTATACGGCGTGGCGCCCCCATGTCGGCCACGCCGAGGCGCTGCACCAGGCCCGCGCCTTTGCTGGCCGTTTTTTCATCCAGATCGACGGGCCGCTGGCGCCGCTTGCCGATGATTTCGAGCTCGACGAAACACTCGCGGCCGTCGCGCACGCAATGAACGCGCTAGACGCCACAGCCGAGGCGCTGTGATGGGGTTGCGCAGCACCAAGGAGAAAAATCGTGCCTACATGCGCGAATATATGCGCCGCTACCGGCGCGGCGGCCGCTATGTGCGCGCCATCGGCGACCAGCGGCCAATCGTGCCGCCGCCGGCCAGCTACGCCGACCTGACGGCTGCAATCCTCGGCGATCCCCCGATCGGCCGGCGCGCGATTGACTCCCTTTCCGGTGTGGCATCATGAGCTATTTGCTATTGGCGGTGCGCCCATGACCCCCCTCTCCCCCGCCCTCGAGTCCCATTTCCGGGACTTCGTGACGATCGACGTTCCACAGCTGGCGCGACTGTTCCCGATGGACCGGAAAACCATCAAGCGCCATATTGACGCCGGTCGCCTGCCCTCCCGGATCTTGGGCTGCGGCCGCAAGAAGCCGCACCGGGTTTTCTCGCGGGCGGACATCGAGGCATTCTTGACCTGCCAGGGGGACACGGCATGTCCGTCTACCGCGACAAGCGCTCGCGATTCTTCCAGTACGAATTCCAGATCCAACGTCGTCGCTTTTACGGCTCCACGCAACGGGACAATGAACTCGAGGCCCGCGAGGTCGAGAAGGAAATGCGGCGCGACGCCGTCGCGCAGCTCGAGCGCGAGCGAGCTGAGCAGCGCGCCCCGCTGACGCTTCAGCGCGCGTGCGACCGCTGGTGGAGTGAGCACGGCCAACATTTGGCCGACCAGAAGATCCGGAGTGCACTCGATCGCATCGTCGAGATCCTAGGCCCGAAGACGCAGCTGCACGAAATTATCGACGACACGGTCTCTCGCTTGGTCGCCGAGCGCCGCAAGGACACGCGGCGCGACTCGACCGTGATCGAGCGCGGCCGCGCCAAGATCATTCGCCGGCCGATCACCGCGACGACCGTCAACCGCACCATCGACCTGCTGCGGCGCGTGATGCGACGCGCGAAGGAAAACTGGAACGCATATCTGCCGAATGAGCCGACGTGGAAAAAGCACCGGCTGAAGGAGACCAGGCGCCCGGTGCGCGAGATCTCCGCGGCCGAGGAACAGGCACTCGATGCGGCCGAGGATTTCGACTATGCCGAGCTGCGGCGCTTCGCCATCATTACCGGACTGCGCCGGCGCGAGATGCTGATCACCTGGCCGCAAGTCGACTTTGAGAACGCCACCATCCAGGTGCAGGTCAAGGGCGGCGGCTGGCGCACAATCCCCCTAACTCGGGAGGCCTACGCGATGCTATGGCGCCGCCGCGGCCATCATGCGGAATTCGTCTTCACCACCAGGGCTCAGCGCAACTGGAAAAATTGGCGCGACCCGAACGACCGCCGCATGAAGGGCGAACGGCACCCCATCACCTATGAGGGCTTTGGCTCGCACAAAGACCGCGTATGGACCAAGGCCGGCGTCAAGGCGCGCATTCACGATCTGCGCCACACCACCGGCATGCGCACGCTCCGCAAGACGCGCAACCTGCGCGTGGTGCAGGAGCTGCTCGGCCATACCGACATCAAGACGACGTCGATTTTCTACACGGCTGCGACGGTCGACGATGTCCGCCAGGCGATGGAGGAAACGCACGGCGCTCGTGAGATCGCGCGCGCAGCCAACCTCATCGATAAGCGAGGCGATTGAAGCATGTCCGCAAAATTGAACCTCCCGCACTGGCAGTCCAAAGGAGCCGTTAATCGGGCTGGCGATGCACTTCGCGACAACACACTTGGCAATCATCAGGCCGAGATTCTAGAGTCTTGGCGAATGGCGCACCGCGACGTAATCAATACGTTTCAAGCAATGCTGCGCGCGAGGGCTCGGAATCAAAACATTCAAGTGGCACAACGGCTAAAGCGACGCTTGACCATCGTTGACAAGCTAGCGCGACAGCCAGGTATGCAGCTTGCCCGAATGGATGATGTTGCTGGTTGTCGACTGATTTTCCCGGACCTCAAAACGCTGTACGAATTTCGAGAAAGCCTTCACAAAGCGAGGTTCAAACACCTCCTAAAGAACGATAAGGATAAGTACAATTACATTGAGAGACCAACGGTTCTTGGTTATCGAGGCATCCATGACGTCTTCGAGCACCGCTCGCAAAAGGGCAATGCCAAATGCGACGGCCTTCTCATAGAGATTCAATATCGCACGGAACTTCAGCATGCGTGGGCAACAGCTGTCGAAGTTGTTACCCAGGCAACTGAGCATCAGCCCAAATTTGATCGCGGGGATAGGCGCTACATTCATCTGTTCCGCTTAGCTAGCGAAATGTTGGCGAGGACTCACGAAGGAATGCCGCCCCGGTTATTTCCTGACCTCGACAACAAGTCGGTGCGGGCTGCCTTCCAGGAGGCGAACAACGAGATAGGCGTGATGAACATGCTGCTCGACCTGGCCATCAACAACTGGATCGCAGATCGCGTAGAGGCAGATCACATCATCTTGCGCATATCGACAACTGCCGGCTTCAGCCTGTATCAGTTTGATCTAGAGTTAGAAGCGTCAGCCAAGCTCCTAGAATTGGAGAAGCAATTTCCGGACGACAACATCGTTTTAGTCGGTGCGAGGAACGTCGAAGAGGTAAAGTCTTCCTTTCGGAACTACTTCAACGACGTGGACCATTTCATGAAGCTCATGATGAGCGCGGAGGCTGTACTCGATCCGGAAAGTGAAGCTGCAAGACTGATGAATGAGGCGGCTCAAGTCCAAGGTGGCAAATGAGCGAGCGCGAGCAGAAGATCACGCTCGGCGAGATGCGCCACCCGCAAGGCGGCCGCGGCGGCACGCGTGGCCTGCTGGTCTATTGCGGCGATTATCTTCGCTGCGGCCACATGGTGCGCTTAACGCCGGACGAGGTCGACCGCTGGCCGGATGAGACGCGTCTCTGCGACCTCGAGCCGCAATTGACCTGCAGCAAATGTGGCCACCGCGGCGCCGACGTGCGGCCGGATTTCGACCGACCGACAACGGGCACGCGCGCGCAGCGACAGTAGAACCAACCGATGAACTGCCCGAAAATGCAACGTCGACAACCGGTGCGACATCTCCGGGAACGTCCGGATGTTGCGGCTGAGTGACATTTTCTGGAAGTGAGCCAAAATAGACAAAGATTCGCACAAATTACAGGCAGGTGCCTGTTCGTAACTCTTGGAGTGCCTAAGGTGTTCGTTGCGTCTACTTGGCACCCGGGTGTCCAATGACCGTCATGTGCTCGCGCTGATTCCAAACGACCTGAGGAACGGTCCGGTAACGGCTCCGATTTTAACTTTTTGGAACGTAGCGGGGCACTCGCATGCGCCGCAATTCAGCACGCATGACCGAGGAAGGAGACTGATCAATGGGATGACGTTAGCCGCGTCAGGGGCGTGCGGTCGGCCCCTGAGAGCATAAAGGCCTGCATCACGGGCTAGGTGACGCAGGCCTCCGACCGCGCAAACCGGTTCTGGTTAAAGACTCAGTAGCCGCGGGGCGCATTCAAAGACTCGCACGATCACTCGGTCTTTTCAACCTGAACCTCCAGAACACCCGAGCGGAGGTTTACGGATGCGTAAACGCCACAAGCATTGGGTGCGTTCCTATGTACGGGTCCGGCATCGTCGGCCTGAACATGTGCGCGCTCATTTCCGGCCCAAGGACTAGGTCCTGAGCTATTAACGGTGACGGGCTTGCGTCGGCGGCTCTGAACCGTTCTCACCAACACCATCGCCCCTTTCGGAGCGCGGGACTGAGGCTCCCGCGCTCCGCGCCCGATGGCAGAGCGTCGTCGTCACGTCGACCCATGGCGCCGGCGCCAAGCTGCTGGCGTGGCGGCGCGGCCTGGACAAACTAGCGAACGTGCTTGAAACGCAATCATCCCGGAGAAAACCCGGGATGACGCCGCGAGCGAGAGATCTCGCCGGCGCCGCGGCTGGTGGAGAACAAGGGCGAATGATACTCAAGCTGCGCCCCACTGTAATCGGCGGCGAAACCGCGGAGGGCGACTTCGTCGTCATCCACCCTGAGGGCGCTTCGCGGGCTTGACCCAGCCGAGCTGGCTCGAAAAAAGCTGCCTGCCCTGGCTTAAGCCGCTTTGCGGCCGCCATAGGCCACGGTTCAAGGCACGAAAGAGACGGTCGGCGCCTTGGCCGCCTGCTGTCGAGCATGCATATCGCGGGCCCAATCCTCGAGCTTTTTCACCTCTGCCACCAATTCGGCATGCTTGACGCTTTCCGGATTGAGCGTCTGCGCAGAGACGTGCAGATCGTCTGATAAGCGCCTGCGTGCCTCGGTGATCGTCGCCACGTCGCTTGCTTCAAGAACCACCAGCTTGAAGAGACTGCCGCCGGCGATCCGGTTATCGAAACGGCCGAGGACCGGATAGATGAAATCCGCAATGGCCTGGTCCCAAGCTTCCCGAAGTTGTTCCATCATGCCTTTAGCAAAAACTGTTCGCCGCACGTCAGGCCACCTGTCGTAGTCGGCGCGTACTTCTTTGAGCTCCGATCGCAGGACATTGGCCAGCTGCAATGCAGATCGAGCTTTGTTCGGCAGAGCCCCTTCTATGTAACCCGGCCGCTCGCGGCGATGAACCGTCTGATAGTGGATCTCCTGCTGCTTCGCTTCTGCCTCCCGGCGCAATTCATAGAGGAACGTCAGGTCATGCGTGAAGACGATGACCTGCCGATGCGCGGCCTCCTCCACCAGCCTCCCTGCCACGGCTTTGCGATGGATGTGGTCCAGAGATGACATCGGATCATCAAAAACAATCGCGGAATACCGCTTTGACGTCACCAATTCAGCCAGAAAGGCGGCAAGCGCGATGCAGCGATGCTCTCCCTCGCTCAGGATTTCGCCGATCGGCTCCGTTGGCTTCTCCACAAGCGCCACCTGGAAGTAAGACACTGCGCTGCTGTCTTTCACCTTCCGCAGCTCGACAGGCATCCGCGATAGCTTCAGCTTCTCGACCTCGCGCGCAAAGCGGCCGCGCAAGGCATTTGTGACGAGCCTGTCGGACAGCTCTTTGTTTTTGTTGGTGACCGGCCGTTTGCTGGCGTCTTTGGCTGCGGCATCCAGCTTGCTGATTTCCTTGAGCCGCTGGATCTCGGCTTTGACGTCCTCAAGTAACGTCCCCAGCACCTGCCGGTCTTTCAGCTCGCGATATTCATTCACCAAGGCCTGGCGCTGTGGGCTTTGCTCGTCTGCGGACAATTGGGCGATCCGCTCCTCGAGCTTTGTCTCTAAAGCTTGGCAATCCTGTTTTGGGAAGGCGCTATTTACTGCAGGGGCCGGCTTCCCACGCAGTAAAGTCCGCAATCGCCATGCCGCAACGGTCCCGACCGTGCGAAGGGCGGCGGCCAGCGCCTTCTCCCCCATCTCGGTGTCGAGGAAGGTCACGCCGTCTCGGCGGACTGAATGCGCAATCGCCACGGCCCGAGCCGCTGTTGTAAATAGGCGAAGAGCCTCCGCGGCCTTCGTTTCATCCGCTTTGGTGGTCCCCTTCACGAAGGTCTCGAAAGTCTGCTGTCTCTGAATCGCGGCCTCATCCAGCGGCTGCTGGCACAACACGCAGAGATCTCCGGTCTCCGCCTCCGGGAAGCTTTTGGAGGGACGCGCCACTTCATCGGCATAGCGGCGGGCGGCTTCCCAAAGGGACCGCCAGATCTCGGCGCCGACCTGCGGTAGCGGCGATGCGTCGAAAAGGTCTGCTGATGCAAGGCGCGCAGCCTCTCTCTTTTGCTCGAGTGTGTTCTGTAGAGCATCGCGCTTTTGAAATGCAGCCTCATCGGTCGCCGCACAGAGTTTGCCAAGCTGCGCTTGAAGGGCCTGCAGCCTTGCCTTGTGGACTTTTAACCGAGCAACGGCCTGCTGCGCGTCCTGCGCCAGGTCTGATTGAAGCTCCGCCATCCTCTTCGTTTCAGCCTCTGACAGGGTCGAGAGCATAGCGAGTTGTTGGAGGTTGGACTTGGCGGACAGCCCAAAAACGAAGGAGCCTGCGGCCGTACTTCTTGAGAGCGTCGGATTGCGCAGAGCGTGCGGCGTTTGCGATCGAAGAGCGGTAATCCGGTTATCGATGCGATCTTTCACAGCATCGCATGCCGCGGCCAGTGCTTCGAGCACCTCCATAGGCTGCGGGACATAGGCGACCGCGTTCGTTTTTTCGACGTGAATATTGGCACTGCGGGTATCGAAGATGCTGACGGAAGAGAGCTCCGGGTGCGCGGCCGCTTGCGGCGTCCAGTTAAAGGTATCCTCGACCCCTCCTCGCGAAAACGCGATGGTGGCCGACTGCGGCGTCGGTTCGCTGTCTTCAATGTCGCGGCGGATGCCGGTGCGACCATCACGACAGCTGCAAGCGTGTTTAAGGATCCTCACATAGCCAGATTTTCCGGATCCATTGTCCCCATAGACGATGCTGAGGCCCTTCTCGGCAAAGGTAAGCGTCTGGTCGTCAGGCAAAGCGTTGATCCCCTTGGGATCCATGACGCGCAGTATCGAAATAGGCTTTCCGGATAGGTTTGCGGGCTTGAGGTGCGAACGATCCAAGGGCGCGGCCGCTGCCGAGCTGTCAGAACATATTGCTTCCAGTTCGCCGATGTCAGCTGGGGCCAGGGATCCTGCCTCGATCAGCCTACGCAATGCGTCCCGCTGCCATCTCGGCCGGTCGAGAGACCACTCAAGAATGGCGCTAAAGGCCTGTTCCTCGCTGAATTCTTCCGTCATAAATCATGCCTCAACCAAAGGTGATAACATACTTCGGCTGCAGCGTGCCGACCAGTCGAACCGCACGAGCAGAAAGTGGCAGCGAGGAATAGGAAGCAAGAATAGAGCCGCAAGACCCAGAAATCCCGCTAGGAAGCCCGTCAATGCGCCCAACCGACCCCGCCCCGCACTCCGACAGCCCCGAGCCCGAATTAACGCACCAGTGTGCCCCCTGTGGCCCGAGCGAGGCCACTCATGGATAGCAGGGCGATGTTGGCTGGCGCTATCGTCTTCGCCACGCTGGTGGCGGCTTGGATGTTTCGTTAC
>Ga0214544_1012113_pt1 | contig 11459 bp, 5 predicted proteins | sample CNSS3metaG_FD_160074 | JGI IMG/M metagenome (GOLD analysis project Ga0214544, IMG submission 160074) | Root nodule microbial communities from cowpea collected in UCLA plant growth center, Los Angeles, California, USA - CNSS3 | ecosystem: Host-associated > Plants > Roots > Nodule | place: USA...
GTAGGAGGAGAGAGAGAGAGAGAGAGAGAGAGAGAGAGAGAGAGAGAGAGAGAGAAAGAAAGGTTTGTTCTTTTGTTTTCAACCTTCTGGGTGTGTGTCAGCCTCTACACGCAATACCATGTTATCTAAAGATTTCCAACAATGCCATAGTGCAAAAAATTAGTATTATATTAGCAAAATCTTAAGGACTGTTTTTCCTATAATGCCCACAGAGTTGTGAGTGAGGTCACTTGTTATTAAAATAAGGAAAATGATTAAGCAGCATTAGCAGCAGTGTAAAGTTTCATCCAAGATCTTTATAGATATTATTTGTAAGGGAGAATAAAATAATGGGTAGACAAAATGGGGGAACAGCAAATTAGGGTAACGTGATCACCCAGAACTTAAGTTGACTAGTCAACGCAAACTCTCTCCATCTATGTTTTTCATTGCTTAAACAAGGACATGATGATCTTCCAGGAGTTTCAGGAATCACTCTATTTTCATAGCCATACCTGTGTTTCAGATACTGTCATAACATTTCTAATGTTTGATCACGAAACATGGCTGATTAAGGTTACAAACTTTTGGATATTGGTAAAATGAAAAGCAGCAAACAGGTTCTCATCATCTTATAATGATAATGATGAACGGTGGTTAAAGCTATCGTGCATTAATTCTTCAAACCCTTATTAAGGAGACTGAAAATTTTGGTCATGAATTGAGACGTTTGATGCAGAAATATCCCACATACTCTCTGCATAATGATATTTTCTTGAAGAGTATTTATTATCTTGTTTTCTTTCTGATTTGAATGGATGCATTAGAAGAAAAAGAAATGAAAAATAAATTATTTATATATGTAGTGTCTGGTTTATGCATAATACTACCAATTTATTGAGTTTTAAGGAATATGAGATTATTTATTCTTGTTTTTTTCCTTCCATTGATTGTTTCACACTTCATGAACGTTTGTTTTCTTATGTCAATGGTTATGCTTCAGGATATAATGAAAGCAGAGCTGTGAACGAATAACAATGGCGGAGTAAGAGGAAGAAAGAAAGACAAAAGGAAACAGAAAGCATTGTCCGAGAAAATGAAAAAAAAAAAAAAAAAAAAAAAAAATAGGAGTATTTGACCACGTGAAAAAGTGTAGTCATGAATAAAAAAAAAGGGTAGATATACCACAGTAAGAGAAATGAGGAGTATCTTAATTCAGAAAAAAAGTTATATTTGCAAGGCGACTTAGTACACAGATCGAACTTGTTGTATATATACCTTAACCAAGAGGGTTCACATGTCATAATGCTTTCAAAAGGCTAAATATTAATTTCTTGATTGGAAGGGTCTCAACTCTTAGGTCACCTTAAAATATTAAAAAGAGAGACATATTTGATTATATATACTTTTGTGATAATACATAATTTGTCATTTTATGATAAAAAAATTAAAGTAAATTTTATGTATCCTTAAAGAAAGTATGCAAGCTAATGGAATTACATTTTAAAATAACCATGTAAATTAGTATTTAGTAGACGTTTAAGGGATGACACCTTTTGAACTTAAATTTTTCCTAGTGTTTCACTTTGAGAGTTCACACTTAAGAAAATGCTAATAAGCACTCAAGCAAATGTATGCAAGTTGTTGAACTCACATTAGTGATTATTGAGAACGATCCTTAGTAGACACTTAAACAATGACACCCACCCAACTTAGAATTTTTAAGTGTTTTTCTTAATGTTCATACTTAAGCAAATTGATGTATATTTATATACGTGAATACTTAAGAGAACTTGTGTAAGTAGTCAAGGTATGTCATTCCAGAATTATGTATATTTATATACGTGAATAATTATAGTAGTTATTTTGTGAATTCCGTTTTATTTAAAGTAAAAGTCAAGTGGTTAATTCAATGTAAATTTTGTTAAAATACCATAACATTAGGAGTTTATATCTTGAGTACCGGTTGGTAGGAACTCAAAAGGATTTAATCACTACAACAATGAAAAAAAAAAAAAAAGAGTTTTTCATATTGAGGATGATGATGCAGAAATTGGAAAAAGATTTAGTAGAATGCTTGATTCAATTTGAAATTACAGTCCACGATTTAATAAGTTGCTTTTGTAATATAAAAATAAAGTACTTCAAGATGTTAAGTCAACAAAAAATACTTTGAAAGTTCATAAATTGGTGTGAAAGAAAACAAGTTCCACTGTGATGACCAATAGCTAAACAAACAAGAGGAGAAGCATTTATTGTACTTTTCAGTGAACAAACCAATTGTATTTTTTCTAAAATCTATTGATGCATTTGCCATGTAAAAAACCAGTGACAAATTTTGAAAAAATATTCCTATGTTTGAAGGATATGTTTACTATAATGCAATACTCAAGATGGTAGATTGTGAGGACAAAACAATGGATTTCATAGGCAATCATTTAGGATAAAGAAATATACAAAAATAGTTTAAGGATAATAAGAACAAGTACTTAAAATTTAATCTTTAGAATCTACTCTTTTGAGTGAACTAAAAGTGAACACTAATTAAAATTATTATTCTATCCTTTTTAGTTACAAAGATCTATGAAATATTATTTATGAAAGGGACAACCAATTTCATAGACCTTTACATATATAGTGAACTCTTCTTAAGCATGAATTGTATTTATTGCAACGTATATAAAGAATGAGCCTAACCTTGAAATTTTGTTTGGTATTTGCTTGAGGCAATTGAGAAAAAGATCCTCACAAGTGGAGCCTCATAGAAATCAACATCAAAATTCCAGAAGCTTTGTCATTTGTGTACTTCATTTGAATGCTGTTTATCTGGATGTGAGCATTACTAAAATTTATTTGAGATTTTAAATTTGTCAACTTATATTAAAAATAGTGAATTAGTAATTAGCTATACATGCTTTACATTTCTGTTTATCAGGTCAACACAAATAGAAGAAATTATTTTAAACGAAAAACTATGTTAAACGAAGATTACATTTCTGTTTATCAGGTCATTTTTTGTTAAAATTGGTTAAGGAAGGTAAAAGAAGATTTGTTTTTTATCATCAAAGAATTAAATTAAGTTAATAATAGAGCACTTGAGGAGTGCTCTAACCCATTTACAAAAAGATGAGAGAAAGATGCGGTGCATCTCCAAAACCTATCAAAACAATGATAAACTTTGAACGTACAAAAGTTAAGACACTCCTAGACATTGGGCATAAAATATATATCATAGGGGCAATCGAACATCATCTAAGCAACATTCTTGTAAAGGAAATAAAGCTTGAGTAGGCGCCAACAACATACTGCTTCTACAATAATCTGACAGAACAATTAAATTGGACTTTCAACGCAAGAGCTATGTCTTTCCAACGTCAAGCTGGGTAGGAATCTTAAGATTAACTTAAGATTAACCACCCATATCGCACCTTCCATGGCCAATCTACAAGATTACACAGAAAATGAATACAAAACCAGGTATGCATGGTTCGTTGCGCTCCCGAAACTATGTTCTCTTGGTTGAACATAATGATGTTGCAGGTAAAACCAGGTAAAAGAAGATTACTTGAAGAGTTTGAACATAATGATGTTTCATCTTATGGAAGTGAATTATAAAAAATGTTGAAGGAGATAATGAGAATAAAGATTTAAATGATGTTGCAAATTTAAATAAAGATGATTTTACAAATTCAAATCAAGATGATAAAGAACACTTGATGGAAGGACAAAATCATTAAAAGAGAAAAAGAGGATGATGTAGTTGCCATTGAATCTCCATGAGAAAAATGTTGTCAACGAAGATCACTATAACATAATTTAAAAGATTTATAATAAATATTTATTTTTAATTAACCATCTAGACATTTTGTTTTTCATGGACTTGGTTGTCGCCATTTTGTTTAGGCCACTGAGGGCTTAAGTAATTAGGCATTTAATTTTTTTCATTACTCATGATTCGTTTATGGTTTATGATCTACTTAAATTTGATTAAAATTTTTAAAGGATGCATGGTGATTGATATTTTTTTTCTTCTAATTATCTATATTATTTGCACGAATATTATGATCTCAGCATTCATAATTTTGTAATAGTCTTAGAATTATAATCATAATCTTATCTTACACAAATTGTGTGATAAAAATAAAAGAAAAGAAGCTGAAACAGGAAAGAAGAAAGAAAAGAGAGGGAAAACAAGAATTTTAAAATATCTCAAAATGGAATCAACCATTTGACAGTCATTATAACTATTTTATAAGGAAGCAAGATCTAGTATTGCATCTAAGAAATGAGAAAAGAGACACGACATAATAAAATGTTTTGGTGTCCATGTTTAAAAAAAAAGTGATGCTAAGATGTCGCTTCCTTTTATAAAATTACAAGTGATGGCTATTAACTTCTAATATATATATATATATATATATATATATATATATATATATATATATATATATATATATATAATTATTAAAAATTTGGTAGAACTAAAAAAAATATATTGTTTTCAAAACAAAAAAAATTATGCATCTATGTTAGGTTTACAGTGGAAAAGGTTTTACAATACCAATAAAACCTAAGTCCAATTAAAAAAGATATTGACATCACTCTCAATCCAAAATCTAAAGACAATGAGTTTATGGGTCTTTATCCTTATATAGTGCTCTACTTTTTCATTTCTAACCAATGTGAGACTTAGATACACACTTAAATTCTTAAATATATATATATATATATATATATATATATATATATATTTTTTTTAAAAAAATATACACCAATGTTGGATGAAGGATCCGATGTGATAATGTTTATGTTCACATCTAATTTAGGAGTTGTCATCTCATATATAAGAGACATTGACATCACATATCCAATAATCCATTTTTTTTTTCTTTTTATAATTTTAAATTCTTCATATTCTTGTACTGAAGTTTAAGTCTTCACACATAACAAACTTTCTCTCAATCTTAAAAATGTTCTACCCATAAGTCTTTTACTCGTATTATACTCTCACAAACTTTGTCAATTATTAGTTCTCAACAATAACAAAACAAGAAACACAGCGTACTTTTATTAACTTGGAAATTTAAGAGAATTCCAATGTACCATCTCATTTCACAACCATTTCTATATATAAAACCTAAACTAAGTAAATAAAACAAAAACGGTTAAGACAATTTAGGTTAATAAATATTTATATTAGATGATATGTTGTACCACTACTATATTATAAATATTTTTCGATTAAGTATGTTTTTAGTTCCTGAACTTTGATTCAAAATTGGAATTCGTTTCTAATTAAAACTTCGATACATTTGGATCCCTAAACTTGTTTGAAGGAGTGGAAAGCATTTTCCAACAGATATTAAACTGGAAATATGTCAAACAGTGTAAATAATTTCAGTGCTAACATTAAATGCATTTGACACGTCAAAAGAAGGTAACGTAATTTGGTTAGAAGGATTATATTTATTCGTTTTTAGAGTTTAAGGACCAAAATGTATCAAAATTTCAGACATAAACGAATTCTAATTTTGGGTCAAAGTTCAGGAACTAAAAACATACTTAATCCAATCTTTTTTTCTTGTCATTTCTATAAAAAAAAAAAAAAAAAAAAAAAAAACTCAAAAAGTTCTCTGTTAAAAAGTACAAGTAAATTCTTTTATAGTTTAAAATTAATTAGTTTTACAAGCTACGCTTTACTCTTTTCTAGCGTATAAAACTCAAATTGCAGTTCAACTACTAGGGTTTTGGATTCTATCGAAAGCATCTTCTTGTAGCCAAATAACAATGCCTACAGAAGATCTTGTCGAAAATTCTTTTTAAAAGTATCACCGAAATAAAACAAATCTAAACTCTTTTTAGTTTACATTATAAAAGTAGTTGAGTTATAATTCCACTCTCGAGCAAGGAATCAATCTAAAAGAAACAATCTGATTGGCAGAAAAGCATGCCCACATGATCATAAATTCTTTCTTACATGGATACTCCTTTATGTAATCATTGTCTTTGTCTAATAATATATAGACAAAAAACAATTAATTTTATAAATGTACAAGATAAATATATAAAAATATATAATAGCCGCCATGACTTTTTATTTTTCTTCTTCAATCTGCCTTGTCTTCCTGTTGTAAATGATGTAAATTCATCTCCATACTCAAATACGATTAACAAAAAATTTAAAATTTCAACTATGATTGCAAATATGTGAAATTTAAAAACTAATGATCGACATTGCATGTTTACACATATTTACAAAAGATCGATACAAAAATTGTAAGAAACACTACAATGTTAAGAAAATACTATATAGACAAATAATAAATACAAATTATTTTATATTTATAGATAATAGGATTTGATGGTGACCGTTGAAAATAATGAATAACTTTATTAACACTCTCAGTTGCATGTTTCCAACTCTACTACTCTCAATGACTAACTACTTTAATTTATTTCATTTAAATTTTATGTCCACAGAGTAAAGATTTAATCTATTGACATTCAATTCAAACAGAATTAAAAAAGAGAAACTGAATTTAGTAATTTTTAAACTTTAGTTAATTTTTGTGTACTTTTTAATTTTCCAAAATAAAAAAAAAATAGTTAAAATTTGAGTAAAGTTAACTGAAGTTTGGTGAAGTGACAGTTACCGTATAATCCATCAAAATGATTTAATAAATAAGTAACCAAGAGTTGTTGAATAATTAAGTAAGGATCGAAGAAATAGGTGAATCACAATTATGGAGTTGTTGGGTTGGCATGTTCAATGAAGAAGAACATTTTTAAATGGAAGGAAGATTTTTCAATGAAATTTTGAATCAATAATTTTGCTTCTTTAAAACCTGAAGATCAAGATCAGTGAAGAAGGAAGTTGGAACCGGGAGTGCACACCAGAAGAAAATTTTTTTGAGTTCTAATTAATCAGGTTTCTGCTGCTTCTCTTGCAAAATTCTATTGCTTTATGCACAAGTTCATGGCTTTCTCTTTGCAAAATATGCAGTCTCCACAAAATTTCAACCAAGACCAAAGAGTAAGTTACTTTGGGAAAGCAATAATTACACTGCATCTTCAAATTTTCTGCACATCTTTATTCTTTGGAATTGAATTCAGGTTTGCTTTTAAAATACTTAGCATTTAAGCTTGACTTGGTTGCATGACATTACCTTAAATTTTTGATTGTTTCTTAAGGAATCTGATCAGAGGTAATAAATTGAAGAAAATTAGAATTGTGTCTTCTTTTTCAATTTTTAAAGCCAAAGAGGTCATCCATAATACTATTCTCAAATACCATGCTTAACTATGAAGTTCTTATTGTCTGATGCATTTAAAAGGTGCTTTGATTTGTAAGTGTGGTTATCATCAATTTGGTTACTTGCTATAATGAATATGGAGGGAAACTACTGACATTAACAGGGTTCGGATCATATTTAATTGCAAATCATGGTTTTGTGTTACATCTAAGGTACGTAGGTGTTTCTCTTTTCATGTCAGATTAATATATATTTTTACATATATATATATATATATATATATGATTTTAATTGTATATCTATTAATTTAACCTTTCACTGTAACAACCTTAAATCTTAGAAACATGTTTCTCCTGCAGTGTGTGGATAATCACTATATATATATATGCATAAATATATAGTCAAATTTTAAGTCTAATTTAGTTCTATAAAACTGATTTGTAAGGTGAGGTTTATATTCATATATTTTAAACTAGTCTTATCTTTAATCAATATGGGACGTTCGATAATGAATGGAACAATAAACCTAATAAATAATAAATCTTACTAGCATAACATAGATTCAAATTGATGACTCTAATACTATATTAAAAAGTGGACTTTAAACCTAACTCAATCTCACAAAACTGACTTTTAAATCCACTTATACATTCTACATTACATGGAACTTCCGACAAATGCAGAGATCCGGTTAAAGTGAAGGGTACAAACAGAAAAACCCTTTGGGTTAATATGCTAAAGATGATGATAAGTGAAATTAATAAACCTAATGCATGACGATGATGAAGTAGAAAAGACAATAGATGGTGAAAAGCTTAAGATAACTTAGCATGGGATATATAAAATTTGGCAAATGATGATATTCTAAGGCACACATAGTTTACATTAAGAAGAAAACAATGTACAGCTGCCTTTTATAGTAGATATCACATGACAACTAAAAAAAGGTTATTGAAGGCTGAAAAAGTATAAGAAAAGGATGAAGATGAGATTGGTCAGCGTGCATCTCGGTTGCACATGACCTTGGATCCAATTAACAGCGAAGACTCACCAGCATCTCTCATTTCTTTATTTTTCTTTCTGTCATTAAAAATCAATCAAACCCTGAGACTCCAACAAAGATATATCATGCTTTGCGCATATGATCTCTGAACCATTTACTCATTAAACTATACATTAAACTCTGTTAAGTAACTACTCCCTTTTATCATTCACCATTTCTTAATTATCGATCTTCTCGAACTTGCTGAGATTTTGATCTCGATTCTGCACAGTCGGTGTTCTGTAGAACGTAACTGCTTCTGCTTTTTAATAATTCATCCGAATAATTGCACCTCAACTTCGTCAATCCACCCTCAAATATTGCATCATTAATTTAATTTCCCACCACATTGGTTACTATTTTACTGTACGTGTGATTTAGAAATACGCATCCTACCATCACCTTTCTTCTACTGCTAGGTATTATATATATATATATATATATATATATATATATATATATATATATATTTGAGATCACCCACCGACTCGAGAAACAATTGTATGCAAATCTCACATGTCAGTATTATGAGATTAAATTAAATTTAAAGTTTATTTTTTAATATGATACCAAGTCGTGACTTTGAGATTATCTTAACAACATTAATTGTTTATGTCACCTATTATCGGATAGTCGTCATACTATCTATTAATGTCAGCTTCATGCTCGAAAAGTATATGTCTTAATGTGAAGGATGTTAAAAATCTTACGTTGATCAGAGATAAGACGAATTTATAGTGTAAGATGACGAAATATATGGTAATTCATGATGTTGAGGAGTTGAGTGAAACGACAAGAAGCACCTCCATTTGAATCGTAATTCATGATGTCAAGCGTTGATAATTCTACAGAAATATGTATAGGAAATATGAAAGAGGCAGAAAAAGGAGGAAAATGGGGTTGAATAATCCATGATATTTATTGGATGGAGAAAGGAAAAACGTTTAATTATTCCGAAAGACCAGGTACATTGCGAATAGATTGTATTATTAGTTTGGTTTTTGAGAGAGTAACGTTGCATTGCAGAGGAACAAAAATAGATAAAAGGGGAGTGCACGTGTTGAGACTTAGAAGGAGCATCTTTATCTTCACTCCATGCATTGAGGGAATAAAACAAAGGCGTAGGAACAGAACCATACAAACAAAGAGTTGAAACCCAAACCCTTTGTTTAAGCTTTGGACAAAATGTGAAATCATCCATCGCTGATTCCTGCGAACAAACCGCAGACCCAGAAACCAACAAAGCTTTAATTCCACATTTTTGTATTTGACAAGTTTCTAGGCTTAACTCGTCCCATGCAAACTTCCACTTAGCTTCTCGTAAAACTCATCATCTACACTTTCTGCACTTTTTACTCAATGCAACTGCTCTACATTATCTAATCTTGTTGATGTTCTCCCAAAGAATAATGTCGGTAGTTTTCCTTAGTATACAACACCTACATATGGATATACTTGTTAGGTTTACAAAGGAGTTTCATTGGAAAGATGCAACACCAATAAAACTTGAACCAAATCAGATAAGACATTGATATCATTCTCAATCTAAAATCTTAAGATAATAAGTTTATGAGTCTTTATTCTTATATAGTATTATACTTTTTCAGATCTAATTAATATGGAACGTAGACTCACTCTTAAATTTTTAAGATATAACATATGAAAGTGTAATCGGTAGATGTAACATATGACATTCAGGTTTGTTGGAAAATCCATGTTTTTGTTTGGTTCTTACAAAAAACTATCGTAGAGAAGTCAAATCATAGGTTTGACATGTTCTCGATTATTCTTATTTTTGGTCTTGTCATTTATTCTGTCTTCAAAATACATTGATATTGATATTTTTAACAAAAATTTAATATATATTAAAACATCAAAATAAATATTCATTAATATAGTTTAAAAACACAGTAAAAGACGAGTACAGAAAAAAAAAATGTTCGAAAGAGATAACTCAATATTTGATATTTTATAATAAATCAAAATCTTTAAGAGGAATCATATTTCTTTGTATATTTTGAAAAAATAATTGGATTTTATTGATATTGGAATAATTATCCAGATATTTGTAATATCTTAATGTTACTGTTCAAGTTTTTCAAATAAATGGTAAGTTAAGAATAAGAATCGTTACTTACGATGAATGTTAGAAAAAATTAACTTTTAACATCAAATACAAACATAGAAATGGACAACAGTTTGAGTGTGTATGGTTGAAGCAATGCATGTAAGACCCACTTTTATTGAGTGCCCTAATATTAAGGGCTGCCACATTGTTGGGCCTAAAGGGTTGGCCCATAGAGTGCTAAGGCCCCTAAAGCAGCCAGGGTCCCTCAATTGTAAGTCATTTTGAAAAATTAGTGCCCTAACTCACCCATTTTCTCTCCACATAACCTCTGCTAGGGTTTGGAGATCTACCCAAGTTCAAGTGAGCTCAACCTCCGTCTCTCGTTCACGTAAGTTAGTTCTCGAACCTAACCTTTCTAAGTTATTTTTGTGGTTTATGTCGGGACTCACTGTGTGAATCCAATCTCCTTTGTCGTGCCAATGTTTCAGTTCATAGATTTGTCCTTGGAGCTACTGGTTTCGCTGGCTTAAGAGTCGAAGTCCAATATTAGCCATTTTCCAAGTAGGGGAAGCTATGCGTTTTTGAAACATATGGTTTGTTTTCGTTTCTATTTTATGCTTAAATGATTGGAAAACGTTAGTTTTGGTATATTTCTGAGTTAGGGGTTCAAATATTAATGAAACTGTGATGTTTGACGTTATTTCTCGTATTCTGATGCGTCGCACAGTTGCTGGGCGAGTTCCTTGGCTCGCTGGGCGATTGTGTATTTTTCTAATATGCGCAGTTTTAGTAAAATTGACTTTCCCGACTCATTAACCGTTGGATTGAGCTCAAATTTTGACATGTGATTCATAACATGCTATTTTATGGTTTGACCGGTTAAATCGTCGATTAGATGTCTGTAGCTTAAGAAATGTGTCACGCATTACTGCAATGATTTTGGTTTCGTGATAATAAATTTTCTTGAGAATTTTGGTGTAAGAATTATGTTTGTGGGTTGTGCTTGATTGTATGGAATTGCAAGTACTTAAACGTTGGCACTCATTTATTTGGGATGAATACTATTTTGTGATATATGTATGTCTTTGTATGCATTTATAAAGTATGAGATGAATGA
>Ga0214544_1012115_pt1 | contig 11455 bp, 6 predicted proteins | sample CNSS3metaG_FD_160074 | JGI IMG/M metagenome (GOLD analysis project Ga0214544, IMG submission 160074) | Root nodule microbial communities from cowpea collected in UCLA plant growth center, Los Angeles, California, USA - CNSS3 | ecosystem: Host-associated > Plants > Roots > Nodule | place: USA...
ATATATATATATATATATATATATATATATATATATATATATATATATATATATATATATATATATATATATATATATATAAGCATGGAAGGTGATGTGATTTCTAAAATTTCAAGGGAAATTCTATGTTGAGGTTTTAGTGTATGCATCGGCATAAGGATTCATGATTGGTTGGTATCCTGAAACTCTAATAATCATTCACACTTAAATAGAGTAGAATGAGTTATGTTGTGAAGAGTAGTAGGAGGTCCTGGTCACTAAACTTGATTAGGTCCTAGACGCAAGAGAGATTTACCTTGTGAGTGGTTGGGTGATAACTCCATGAGGCCAAACTCTACAGCGTTTGGGAACCACCCACAAGTGCATGCCACCAAGGGATCTGATGTCAGATGCATGTATCCAGATAATTAAGTTTAGTGTCAACTGCTTGTATGATTATAGATCAGAGAAAAGTTTTATAACATGTTTGTAAGTATTTGACATTATATATATATATATATATATATATATATATATATATATATGAATATCTAATTTGCATGTTAACTTACTTTTTCTGTGTCTTTGTCTTATGTTGTTTGTCTTCCTTTTGCGATGATCACTTCTTCGGTGAGAACATATGTGTTTCCAGTTTTTGAGGCACATTTGGAGGATGAGGAGCCATCTTCTAGGTTGATGGAAGGTTTCAATTGGAGCTCTAGTAGCTGTTAGTTTATGTATATAGCTCATTAGTTTAGTTGAAGTGTATAAATGATATATTTCTATAGTCTATTTTTTGTAAGATTGTATTAATATATTTTGTACATTGGATTACTGTTTTAAATACTATGATGAAGCACCTTATTTTATTAGTTTTAAGATGCTAAAATTTGGATGTTACAAATTTAACTTCTATTTAATTTGCATAAAATATATATTATGTTATTTCTATTATACTTAAAAAAATAGTATAAAGAAAACTTATATAATGCAATAATTTATATTAATAAAAATAAAATTAGTAGTAAAACATGTATATAAAAAATTGATTATAAAAAAACGATTTGTTTTATTAAAAGTTATAGATTTTGTTGTTATATTTTTTTACTTAATTTTTAAATAAATTTAATAGGTTAATAAATGTTGATATTTATAGTTAAACTTTTATTTAAATATTTAAAATATTTTACTTTTGATTTTTTTGTAATAATATTATTATTTTGGTTTTCTAATTATTTTTAACATGACAATTAACTTATATTTTAAAAATAAATAAACATATTAAATAAATTAAAAATCAAATGAATATAATAATACCTCATCTTACTGATAAAATATTTAAATAATACTATTTAAATAAAATAATAAATATTTGAATCATTTAACAAAATTATTTTTAGTAAAAATTTAATTAAAAATATAATTTTAATAAAAATAATTAAAATTTAATTAAAAGTTATTTTAATTTATTTAACTTAAGTCAATACATTATAGGATATCAATAATTTCTAGAGGTTTTTCCAATTTTCTGACTATATTTAAGATTTTTTTTATCAATATACTCTGTTGTCGACAAGAAAGCAAATGACTTTTTTGGATATGAAAATATGTACTTCATTTTCAGAAAGGAATCAAGCTGGCATCATTATTTTTTTTCCCAGACGTCTCTAATTAAGAAAAAAATCTACGAAAATGAAGAATTAAGAAAATATCATTCAGAAGAAAAAAAAATTAAGTGATATTTCTAATTAAAATTTAAGAAATAAAAAGTAAAAAATTGAATTAGTGGGATGAGTTCTAGTAATTGAATATAATATAAGTTTATTATTTAATAATTATAATGAGAACATGTTTGTCAAATAGTTTCCTACTTCTCTCTCTTACGCACCTTCCTACTTCAATTATTATTTATGTCTCTTATGCTAATTAAATTCTCTCTCTTTCAAGGGAAACTCTCACCTCAGTTCTTTACTTTCTCTCTCATATGGCCACCTCTCACTCTGTTTCAGACTCACGTGTCTCACGCATGCACTACTCCTCCACTGATGAAGACCAAGACGGTGATGACGAAGAGGACGAGGAAGACAATGACTTCAACTTCTACGACACTAATGTCGGTGTCGAAGACGAGACCAAGAAACCCGACATCTTTTCCGGCAGCGGTTTCTGGCGGGAGTCCGGGGTGGTGTTGGACCCACGAGCCAAGTGGGTTCAAGAATGGAACAGGGTGTTCCTCCTGGTGAGCACCACGGGGCTTTTTGTGGATCCGCTGTTCTTCTACGCACTGTCCATAAGCGACACGTGTATGTGCCTTTTCATCGACGGCTGGCTCGTGGTCACCGTCACGGTGCTCCGGTGCATGACCGATACATTGCACGTGTGGAACATGTGGCTCCAGTTCAAGATGGCTAAACGCTCTTCTTCTCTCGCCAGAAACGCTCACGCCTCTCGCGGTGGCTGTGCTCTTCGCTACCTCAAGGCTAAGAGGGGTTTCTTCTTCGACCTCTTCGTCATCTTCCCTATTCCCCAGGTTAGTGTTTTGTAATTCTCACCTTTTATCGTATTTTTTTAATTCATAGTTATGCCAAGAGGATAACATGTCATGCTGATAAGCCATTTTACATTATATGTTACTGTTATAATTATTATAAAGTTAACAATTTTATGGTTTTACTTTAACAATATGATTAATTTTAAAAGTTGTATTTAAATTAATGAGGAGTGTTTTAAGAAAGTGATAATTTGAGAGGGGAGGGAAGTTTGAGGTTTGGGACGGTAGCAAGGGATAGAGGATACGACAAATTGCATGCAACCGCTTGTTGTTTTTATGCATGGCGACTGCGATAGTTACCGGCGTTACACCTCATCGTGTGAATGATTTTTCATGTCATGTCTGCACGTGACTGTGTTTAATCTTATCTCACCTCACAGGTGCTTTTCGTACAGGAAAATTATATTAGATATTTGACAAGAGAAAGTATTATAAATAGAATTAAAATAAATAAACTTTTTATTTTTTAATTAAAATAAAGTAATAAAATTTTATTTTTTTTACTTAAATTAATAGTTTGTCAAAATTTATTAAAAAAATTTTGTTAAACTATTATTTCTCTTCTGAATATTACTGATATAGAAGGAGACGGTGATAAGGATATTATTAATTATATAATTAGTGATATATTGTTTCTCTAATCACTGTACAACCATAGAATTAATTAAAATATGTCATTCTAAATATAGACAATGGGTGCCACAGAAATAATAATTAAATGGAATGACCTCTGTAAGGGTATAAGTTGTTAAATTTTCGGAGTTAATTTTCTTAGCTGTTACCATATGAACCGGAATCATTCTTTACCGAATTTGTATTTGTTTCTTCTTTAAATAAATTCTATTTATAGATATGACCTCTCTCATAACAACTAAATTATTTTACTCTGGCATGATGTCTCTAAACGTCCTAATCTAATGATCACGATTTCAATAAATGAACTCCATCTAAATGTTCATTAATTAATTAATTAATCCAAAATCACTAATTGCGCATAACAACAACATATGAGCTGGTTAATAAATCTAAAATTTATTTAAGTTTATTTGATAGCCTAGTGTCATCACCTACTACGTTAGCACTGCATAGTTAACTCTATGGTTGCATGTTTTTTGTCTAGAGGACACGTGGACCTCAAGCTTTCAGGTTTCAGATATTTTTCTCTGTCTAAAATTTATTTTTGAAGATTTAATTTTACCACATGTTTAAGGAAGTTCCCACTTACATTATTAAACTATATATATAATAATTTGTATATATTTCTTCAAATTGCTCATAGTTTATCATCACAGATAACCAAAGAAGAATGGATATATAGAGTTTCATAGTGATTATGATTTTCCAAATTAAAACTTCCATTATGTTTTTTTGATATGCAGATTGTGCTATGGGTGGTAATTCCCTCTCTTTTGGAGAAAGGATCAATTACATTAGTGATGACAGTGTTCTTAATCATGTTCCTCTTTCAGTATCTTCCCAAAATTTATCACTCAGTTTGCCTCTTGCGTCGCATGCAAAACCTTTCTGGCTACATTTTTGGAACCGTTTGGTGGGGCATCGCCCTCAACATGATCGCGTATTTTGTAGCTTCCCATGTAAGTGTCATGTACTTTCATTTATTTTCATGCAATGTTTATCTCTATATAGTATACATCACAAAATCAAAAAAATCTCTTTCACATCAATCACACTCGTCATAGAAAAAGCATTTTCGTTAACTTACATGAATACACACACGTTAATATTACAACACAAGGTATTTTTTTCAAGTTTTGGAAAAACAAGCTTAAAATATAACATTTTATCAGTAACACAATTTTGCTGAAAAAAAGCTTCCACAATACGAAAATATTCACCGAAAAGCTGTGGATATAGAGGTGATTGAATTGACGAAACACTACAACCTTTTCTCGACAGGAAACTTGACTTAAAGAAGCACATTCTTTTTTTTTTTATGAATTAAAAGTTAATCACTGCATTTACTGAGAAGGGTTAACAGTGGAATAACTGTGTTTCGTGATGAACGCGCTGGCTGATAGTAAAAGTTGATTAATCACATCTTAAATTTTCAACACCTAATCATGCTTGGATTATGGTCCCCATATAGGCCAACAAGTAGATAACCATTATTTTCAAGAGGGATACAGAATCAAGGTTTCAAAGTTCTTCAAAAGAAAAAGAATATTATAAAAAAAAAGAAGCATTGTTCTTAACTAGTTCGAGTTTTGTGTATAGGCAGCAGGGGCATGTTGGTACTTGTTAGGGTTGCAAAGGGCAGCAAAGTGTTTGGAAGAACAGTGTGCAAAAACAGAAGGTTGTGGTTTGAGAACACTGTGCTGCAAAAAGCCTATATACTATGGAGGAAGTAGCATTGTAAGGGACAAAACGAGATTGGCATGGGCTGAAAACAGGGAAGCAAGGTCTACTTGTTTGGACAATGCTGATAACTACGATTATGGTGCATACGCATGGTCTGTTCAACTCATCACAAACGATAGCAGATTGGAAAAGATACTTTTCCCTATCTTCTGGGGCCTCATGACTCTCAGGTACCTACCACCATTTTTTTTGTTTTGTTTTGTGGTCCCACTCCTCCATTATTTCGCATATGCTTTTTCTTTGTCCTCTTTTGACCACCCTTTTGTTGTTTTACACACCTTTATCTTCCTCTTTCCCGATTCATCATCTCCCAAACTGACACTTCAAATCTTGATTACAAATCATCACACCCGTGTCCACACTGCAAAAGTAATATTTTCCGACTTCAATTACCATCGTGAGAATGTCTCACAAATTCACGACCCAATAGGGTTCTTATATTTTGATATAAGGTAATCAAACAATTGTTAGGTTTATACGATGATAATATGCTCGACAAAAGAAAACACAGACATTGCACATGGTAACATGTATTTCAGCGTCAAGAAAGATCAAATCATAACTATTATCCACGTTGGTGTATAGTTGTTGCTTCTTAGTTACTCTAACATAATATCTTCTCTCAGTAATTTTTTAATCATTGATGTGACCAGCACTTTTGGGAACCTAGAGAGCACACCGGAGAGGCTAGAAGTGATTTTCAACATTATTGTGCTCACCAGTGGCCTCCTTCTAGTGACTATGCTGATTGGAAACATCAAGGTGAATATATACATACACGTTTATGGGGTCACACAATAATAAAAAAAAAAAACAATTCAACAGTTAATTGGTTTATTGTTCATGTTTGTTTGGTAGGTGTTTTTGCATGCGACAACATCAAAGAAGCAAGCAATGCAACTGAAGATGAGAAACATTGAATGGTGGATGAGCAAAAGGAAGTTACCACAAAGTTTCAGGCAGCGCGTGAGAAACTATGAGAGGCAGCGTTGGGCTGCCATGCGAGGGGTTGATGAATGCCAAATGATAAAGAATCTCCCTGAGGGACTAAGAAGAGACATCAAGTACCATCTCTGTTTGGATTTGGTGAGACAGGTAAGCTTCAGAACCCCACCAATGATACTTTCATCTCATCTTTTCACTTCATTATAAACCATGATATCCTGTTTTTCACTACTTACCATAATGTTTTTGCACTGTAACAATGTTTTTTGTCTGTCTCATACTTATAACATTTGCTCAGGTGCCACTGTTTCAGCACATGGACGATTTGGTGCTAGAGAACATTTGTGACCGTGTGAAGTCCCTTGTATTCACAAAAGGAGAAACAGTGAGTTCTAACATTATTATATAAAATGCTTCTACCATAACCTAGAAAAAAGAGTGTATCAAAAGATAATGCATGGTACATGCAGATAACGAGAGAGGGAGACCCGGTTCAGAGAATGTTATTTGTCGTACGAGGTCACCTTCAAAGCAGCCAAGTTCTACGAGACGGGGTGAAAAGCTACTGCATGTTAGGCCCGGGGAACTTCAGCGGCGACGAGCTTCTTTCATGGTGTCTGAGACGGCCGTTCATAGAGCGTCTTCCGCCGTCATCAAGCACTTTGGTGACACTTGAAGCGACGGAGGCATTTGGGTTGGAAGCAAAGGACGTGAAGTACGTGACGCAGCACTTCAGGTACACATTTGTGAAGGAAAAGGTTAAGAGAAGTGCAAGGTATTACTCACCGGGGTGGAGAACTTGGGCTGCAGTGGCCATTCAATTGGCGTGGAGAAGGTATAAGCACCGTTTGACTTTGACATGTTTGTCCTTCATAAGGCCTCGGAGACCTGCCTCAAGGTGCACTTCCATGGAAGAGGATAGGCTTCGTCTGTATACGGCGTTGTTAACCTCACCAAAGCCTAATCAGGATCAATTTGACTTCTGATCATAACCATGGATCTCCACTTTGCTTAACTTAAATAAGATTAAAGGCTAATGTACCAGGTTTATGTTCACTTCCCACATGCTTTTCATGTATTTACTTTTTGTATGTGGATTAGGGTTCTTTGTTTTGAGAACTGATTCATGGACACTTTGATTTTATCTAGATCTATTACACAATTTTTCCTTTTGTCTTTCTCTTCTCACATCACATAACTCATAAATACATCTTTTTGCTGTTCATAAAGGAAAATATAGTAAGTTTTTTTTAACAAACAAACTACCAATTAAAATAAAAAATATATTATTTTATTACTTTATTTTGATTAAAAAATATAAAACTATTCTATTTTAATTCTATTTATAGAAAAATTGTCAAGTATGTGAATTTTTTTTGTCAAAACATAATTTATTTTCCGTTCATAAATCATCAATAGTTTGTTTTAGTTTTTTTTTTTTTACTTAAAAGATATTCTTTTTTTTTTAAAACTATATAGGAACTTAAACATGGAAATAGAAGTAGAAATTGTTTGTCAATTTTCATTTTTTTTTAGTTTTAAGAAAATAAAATAATTTGACAAGTTTTTTCTTTTAGAAAATTTGTCTTTGCTTAAAAGAAGTATCTTGTTCAGTAAAAAAGATGAAAATTAAAAATGAGTAAATTTATTTATTTTAATGATAACGGAAATGAAAAAAATATATATTAAAATCATGTTTTAAAATACAAATATCCTAAAATATTCGTGGTGAAGTTCCAAGTATATATAATATATGAAGACAAATAATAATTTTACGTTCTTTGTATACAAATTGTAAGTGAGATGGAATACTCCAAAAGTGTTGTATTGATATATTTATATTTTTCTTTTTGGAAACAAAAAAGTGAGAAACCTTACGTGTGTTTGGTTTGTGTTTAATGGATCTTACAATATAAAATTTCGGAATTTAACAAGTGGACTTTTACTTCCTGTACCTCCACAGTTTCTTCACGTACTCCTTACCATTTTATTTTTCAGAAAAAGTGATTTTCAGATTATATATTTTGGAAACGTAATTTCTGCAATCATTTTTGAAATACGATTCCTGAAATAGAATTTTTAAAATGTATAAAATACATTTTGGAACAATTTTTTTAGAATGAGATTTTCTAAAACAATTTTTTGAAAGTCATATAATGCTTTCCAAAATAAGTTTTTGAAACATCCATAATATTTTGTTTCGGAAAGAACCTTTTAGAATGAGTTTTTTTTCTTCATATTTTTTTTCTTCTTCCTTTCTTGTAGCATTCTTTCACTCTTCTTCGCTCTCTGCAGCAACAATGATGTAGTACCATAATAAAAGATGATGTTTGAATTATTTTTATTTTATTACGGGTGTGTCGTTAGTAATTGTGGGGTGCATAAAGTAACAGCCTAACATTGTAATTTTGTTTCGGGGCTTCTCCCTATACCTCCAAATCTACTGCACCTCCAAAAAAAATTAAATTTTCTATAATATCTCTTTGAACCTTTTGGCTATTCAGCGGTAAAAGTTTAAAAAAAAAAATTATCTTTGTCTCTGCTCTGAAATCACGGGTTCTTTAATATTTTGAAACCCGGTAAAATCTTTAACTGGCTTTCGAAACCTGGTGAACAATGCCAAACAGATTTGAAATTATGAACCGGCGTTTAAATTCCGGTTAAGTGATTTAACGAAATTCAAAATTCGTTTTCTTTGTATACCGGCATTCGAAACCCGATTAAGCTTTTAAGGAGATTCTAAATTAGTTTTTTTTGAACCGATATTCGTAGTGTAATTGGTGATTTTAATTTTCTTATTTTTTTTATTTAATTTGTTTATAAGATTTAATTTCAATTGTTTTATAATTTATGTATTAATTATTTAATTTTAAATTATTTATATTTTATATAAGTACATTAAATAAAATTTATTAATTTAATTTTTGTAGTTATTTTTACCGACAATGGAAGTCCAGTTTAGTAAACTATTTTTTTATTTAAAGTTTATATTTATATACCGACATTTGGATTCCGCTAGTTTAATTTTTTTAATTTATTTTCAATAAAAGATTTATTTTCAATTAGATTAATATTATTAAGTTTTTTTGTTGTAATATATTTTATTAATATTTATTATTTTTTTAGTTCTGAACTTGAGCTTTTATTTATTTATTTTTATTATTTTTGCTTTATTTTGTTATATTTTTATTCGTTTTATTACTTTACTATTTTATAATTTTTGTTATTTGCAATTTTTTGTATTAATTATTTTCTACACTTTTTTTAAAGTTTTATTTATTTGATGAATAAATTTTTTATTTGTTTATTTTTAAGTTTTATATATTTGAAATAAATACAAAGCATTTCAAAATTAAAAAAGAAAATCAAAAAAATAAGTAAAGCAAAATAAAAATCGGATTTCCATTTCCGGTTTGTATAAAATAAAATCCGTGATTATCATAAAGATTAGAAGTCGGTTTGTATTAAAAACAATTTCAAAATTAAAATTTAAAGACTTCACGAAATATTTAATTTTTAAAAGTTTGAAAAAAAATATAAATTAAATAAATATATAATGAATCACAAAAAATACAAAAAAACTTAAAAATTTAAAAATTGAAAAGATTTATTATAACATTATGGATATCGAAATCCTTAACAAGATAAAACAGATATCCAAATCTGTTTTCTAGAAAACCGAATGTCGAAATCCGTTTAATTCATGAAAAAAAATAGTTAAAACTTAAAAATAAACAAATAAAAACTCATTCATCAAATAAATAAAACTTTAAAAAAAGTGTAGAAAATCTATAACAATATATAAAGGTGATTCCCCTTTTTGTGTACACATTTCAAAATACCAATTTCACCATTTAAATATAATAATTTATTAAATTTTTAAAAATTGACGGTTACTTTTATAAGTTTTTTATAAAATCAACTATCTCTGCTTTTTGTCTTCTTTTTTATTTATCAATGGTTATTCTTTCATCTGTTCTGATATATTTCACTTTATTTTTAATAAATATAATTTTAGTTTATATATTAACTTAATAACATTATAATATTATTATCTACTAATATAATATCACACATATTTAAAAAATGCATACACATAGGCGCGATAGCGCCTGTGTTTATGCTAGTAATTAATAAAAAAATTGCAAATAAATTTTTTTATAAAACAATAAAGTAATAAAATGAAAAAAAAAACAACAAATTAAAACAAAAATAATAAAAATAAATCAATAAAAACTCAAGTTCAGAACTAAAAAAATAATAAATATTAATAAAATATATTATAACAAAACATCAACTTAATAATATTAATCAAATTGAAATTAAATCTTATATGTAAATAAATTAGAAAAATTAAACTAACGAAATTTGAATGCCAGTATATAAATACAAACTTTAAATAAAAAAACAGTTTACTGAACCGGACTTCCATTGCCGGTATATAATTTTATTTAATGTAGTTATATATAATGTAAACAATCTAAAATTAAATTATTAATATATGAATATAAACAAATTAAAATTAAAACTTATAAATAAATCAAATAAATAAAAAAAACATTAAAAGCTAACAAATAATAAATAAATAAAAATAATTTGAAAATAATTAAATCAAATTAATCTAGATATTATAAAGAAAAATATTTTAAATAAAAATTTATCATTATTAATTAAAAATTAATAAAGTAAAAATAACTACAAAAATTAAATTAATAAATTTTATTTAATGTACTTATATAAAATATAAATAATCTAAAATTAAATAATTAATACATAAATTATAAAATAATTGAAGTTAAATCTTATAAACAAATCAAATAAAAAAATAAGAAAATTAAAATCACCAAATGTATTATGAATGTTTAGGGTTTAAAAAAAAACTGATTTAGAATTTCGTTAAAGACTTAATCGAAATTCGAATGTCGGTAGACAATTCCATAACCGGGCTTCGAATGCCGTTATACAAAGAAAACAATTTTCGAATTCTGTTAAATCACTTAATGTGGGGTATTGGGCTCCCTTCCTATGTGGAGAAAAGGCCCAAAACTTGAAAAGCTCATGTCTCACTTAACCTAGTGGAGAGGGGGCTATAAAATAAAGAGAGAGGCAGAACAAGTCAGAACACACTGAAAGCCTCTTAACACATAGAGGGAGAGGTAGAGGAAAAATTCTGTTTACGTTTTTCATAGAGGTGTCGCAGTAAATTCGGCACTGCGGGTTCGTTCACCGTTGGATCGCGCTGAAATTTTTACAGCAGGTTCGGGACTCATTGCTCTTCATTCTGACCGGTCGGATCTTTGATGCGAGGTCTGAGTTGGGAGATATTAATTTCGCACTGCAACAGTGATTTTTAGAGGTTTTCCTCTCTTGTTCTTCTCTATTTGAAAGCTTTGTTGCTTTGTTATTTGGTTGGGTGTTGGCACTAATTTGTGTTATTGATTGAGACTCTTTTGTACTCTTGTTGATCATAGTGGAGCTATTTCTTTGGTCTGGACGACTCGTGGTTTTTACCCTTGATTTGAGGAGTTTTCCACGTTAAAAATCTTGGTGCCTTTATTTGTGCTTTTGGTGATTTATTATTGCTGCTCTTTGATTATTGCT
>Ga0214544_1012119_pt1 | contig 11451 bp, 4 predicted proteins | sample CNSS3metaG_FD_160074 | JGI IMG/M metagenome (GOLD analysis project Ga0214544, IMG submission 160074) | Root nodule microbial communities from cowpea collected in UCLA plant growth center, Los Angeles, California, USA - CNSS3 | ecosystem: Host-associated > Plants > Roots > Nodule | place: USA...
AAAAAAATAGAAGAAGAACCTCTAATGAAGAAGGAGAACTCAAGCTATTAAACAATACCTAACTTTCAGATGTTAACTGATTAAGAAGCAAAAAAAAAAAAACTTAGATTAAGATGAAGAAGGATAAGTGATAAGAAGAAGTAAAAAAACCCTTTTATGAATATCGAGAAGGAAAACTCGAAAACAAAGTTGGGTTATTATAACTTACCTTCAACTGGATATGACGGCAGGAGTAGGAGACGAAGACGAAGACGAAGAAGACGAAGACAAAGACGAAGAAGAAGAAGAAGAAGACAACCTTGAGGGTTTTCTTCTGGTTTTGTAAATTTTTGTGGAAGAAGAAGAATGCGAATAGTTTTTCTTGGAGAAGAAAAAAAAATAGTAATTATTGGTCAGACGTCAATCAAGATTTTAATCAAGCATTGAATGTGGGTCATTCAAAAATTTTATCAGCCATTGAGGAGGAAGAAGCGGGAAATCTTAAAGAAGAGAGAAAAGACGTAAAAATCCTTCATTTGAGACACGTGTCAATGAATTAGAATGGCCAATTCAGTAACTTCATTATACTAACATCTTCTTAGATATATAGTAGATTTAATTCTCTAACTGTAAATTTTCATAGGTCGACGTTAAATTAAAAAATAATCAAAGCATACATATTTAGGTGATATAGATGAAGTAAAACTACAAAGTATTAAGTAATTACAAAATAAATTTAAAATCATAATTAATAGTTAAGGGAGAAGTGTGAAAATGAAAAAGTTGTCTAATAGTGAATAAAAATAAAAATTAATATAATAAGTTTGAAAATCATTTAAAAAAAAATATGGTCCCATTTACACTCGTGTCTCTCTTTGTCATTGTTCATCCGGGTACTCTAGTCCAGCGATTGTTATTTTCATTAAGACGTATTTTTTATTCCACGTATCATTTGCATTGCAATGCATAACTATATCTGTTTTCTTGTTTGTCGATATAAGTTGTTCATTATATTGTTTATGCCTTCTTTATGTAGTGTCTTTGGTTTATTGTTGATGCATTGTTAGCAAAATACTTGAATAAATAAAAATGTCACTAAATATTGGATATAAACCTTCGGTTAAGAAAAACATAATAAAAAACATATATGTTATCGACATCTGGTAGGTCCAGAAATCAGATGTTAATATCCGATTTAGATCGGTAATGGATGTGGACATATATAATGCAAGATTTTTATTTTATTTTTTGACAAAATAATACTAATTGTCGACATTCGATATGTTTAAAATTCAGATGTCAACATACGTAACGTATTTAGAAGTGTATTAAATGTGAACATCTGATAAACACATAAATCAGATTTTCACATTCATTGTAACAGAAAAATAATGAATGTCAGTTAAATATATTTATCATTGTCAACATTTAATATTGACTTGTCATAATTTTAAATGTGATGAAATACAGAAATGTACAATGTATGTTGAAGTTTTTTAACTCAGTTAATTACTAATTATCGTATATATATATATATATATATATATATATATATGTTATATTATTGACATAAACTAATCTCAACATGCACGAACACATAAAACTACTACTAGTTAATATGTGTTATTTATCTTAAAATAATTTTTAAGTTAATTTCTCATTGTGTACTTTGTTTTCCGTTTATTTTTAAGTTATAATATGTATTACTTTGTATTAGACACAGCACTATCACGTCTGTTTGTATATTATATTAGTAGGTGATAATATTATAATATTATTAAGTTAATATATATATATATATATATATTAAAATTATATTTATTAAAAATAAAGTAAAATATACCAGAACAGATAAAAGAATAACCATTAATAAACAAAGAAGAAGAGAAAGAGCAGACACATCTGATTTTATAAAAAGTTTGTAAAAGTAACGGTCAATTTTTAAAAATTTAATAAATTATTATATTTAAAGAGTAAAATCGGTATTTTGAAAAGTGGACACACAAAAGGAAATCCCCTTTATATATTGTTATAGATTAAACGTTCAGGGTTATTAATTATTTTTAATACATTAATAGATATTTTAATTTTTCATATAAGTTTTTATTTAATTTTTATATTTTAATTATATGATATAGTATTTATTAATCACATTCTTTTACATTTTAAATATAAATTTTTTGTATTAAAAATATTGAGTTATTAATTATTTTTATAATTTTTTATGACATAATTAAATTTGTTAGTTTTTTATTTTAGTTTTGATTTTTTTTCGTTAGTTAATTGTTTTATGTTTTGAATAATTATGTTATGTAGATCGAGATTTTTTCTTCTTTAACTAATAATATATATGAAGAAGATTATATATCTAAAGTTACGATTGATGAGATTTTTTTCATACATGAAAATTCTAAGAGTTTTAAATATTATTTATCAATTTTTTAAAATTTACATGATTTAACCCACAAAATTATAGTCATGCAAAATAAATCAAAGTTATTAACCTAAGTATATTATATGACTATTTTGACCTATTTTTGAGTAATCAAATGTTAGTGGTAGGTGTTAGACTCAGAACCCTCTCACCATCGATGTTATCCTTAATTATCACATAATAAATTACTGTTAAAAAGATATTAAATTTTTAACCGATGTTAAAAAGTTAATTTTATTTAAACTGGTAAAATAACAAAATTCAACACATTTATAAAAAATATTAAAATTATTTCTTAAAAGATAAGATAACAAATTAAATATAATAAAAGTAAGATAAGAGGGGTAAAGTACCATTTAGCTTATTTTTTAGTATGAAATAAAAACATCTAAAACCAAAGAAAGCGGTTTTGGAAGGAACAAGCATCTTTGTGGTAAACCCTACAGACATCATTTAGGAACCAGAATCACAGATTTGAAGGTTAAGACGAAAAAGATCATCAATGGCAGAAACGAAAGAAGGTTCAGGTTCGGAGATGTCTCTGAAGGATCAGGGCAACGAGTTTTTCAAGTCAGGAAAGTATCTCAAAGCTGCTGCACTCTACACTCAAGCCATCAAGCAAGACCCGTCTAACCCTACTCTCTATAGGTACCTTTTTTCTTTCAAAACTTTCACCTTTTTTCATCTTGGTGTCATTGTTCAATTCTTTCAATCTGTGGGTTTTAAAATTTGCTTCAGCACTCTGCTTTTCCCTCTTGTTTATTTTGTCTCCCTTGAAATCACGAAAGGGTTTTTCTTCTTTTCTTTTGTTGTCATTATTCTTTTAGTTGGGGTTTTCGGTTTTTATATAGACTGAGTTGTCAGTTTTTGTTGCCAGTGTATTATCAGAGTTTCAGAAATTTAGTCTTTTAGTGACAGTTTGGCATGCCCATGTGTGTTGTTTGGTTTGGAGTTAGATCGATATGACGCTTAAGGCTTAAGCTGAAACTCTTAAATAGGAAAAAAAAAAGACTCCCTTTTCAGGTTTCTTTCAGTTAACTGTGTTGATTAGCTGAGTGAAATATACTGAGCTTCATGGTCTGTTTGATACTGAGGAAGCAAGTGTGGAAAGAGAAAAGTTTGAAATTTGTATTGAAGGGAAAGTGGAAAGAAATAAAAGTTTATTTTTTTTGTTTCTGGGAGTAGAAAAAGTTTCTTTTTGAATGGTATATATTTTTATGTTTACTTTTCATTTGATATCAGTATTTGTTGATTGTCACACACTATAATTGAGCTTCTAATTATATCTCATGTCAGAGGGCATATTGTTAGAAATAATTATTAATTAATCATATAGGCCATTCTAGAAATGTGTTGCGTGGCGTGGCCCTTAGAAGTTACTGGCTTTTTCTTTCTTATGTAAATTTAGTAGTTTGGATCAACACTTTTCTCATGTCAGATATGTTGTGTGAATGTGAACTCGATGCATAAACCTTATCTTGATTCCTGTAGTTTCTTCTGTTTATTTGGTGTCTTCCAGTAATCGTGCTGCAGCATTGCTGCAATTGGATAAGCTTAATAAAGCTCTCGATGATGCAGAGATGACAATCAAATTAAAACCCCAATGGGAAAAGGTAAATGTTTATCTAATTTGTTAATATTTGAGTGTCTGAACCTTTGTAATACCTTTTGGAGTGATGCTGCTTGAATACACTTCCAGGGATATTTCAGGAAGGGGAGCATATTGGAAGCCATGAAACGATATGACGATGTGTGTATTCAATAGCTTATTGCTTAGATTTAATTGAAAGCTATTTGTTCTGCTCTGGTTTAGGATTTTATTCTTATTGTGTATGCTTGTGTGAATATTTGTTTGTAGGCTTTGGCTGCCTTTCAGATAGCATTGCAGTATAACTCCCAAAGTCAAGAAGTATTAAAAAAGATAAAGAGGTTGAACCAACTGGTGAAAGATAGCAAGCGAGCTCAAGAAGTGGAGAATATGAGATCCAATGTTGACGTGGCCAAACATTTAGATACAATGAAATCTGAAATGGTTAGTATACATGTCTTCCCAATCTGTAACTAGGAGTGGTAAAAAAGTATGTGCTTTCTCAGCTTTTCTTTTGCATAATGCACACGCACATATGTGATTTGGAAAGGGTATGGGAGAAAGAGAAGGGAATCAGGTATCAAGAAGAGAGACAAAAGAGAGAATGAATACACAAAGGTAGAAACAGAAGTTTTGGAATAATGTATATTCTTAAATCGGGTCAAAGGTATCAAATTCTGTGTATAGTTATCCCCGTGTAGGCTAATCTCATAGTTAACAATCCCAATTAACAGCGCAGAGTGGCTGACCACAAAATCACTATAGTGAGATAGCACATAGTGGGATGACCACTACTATGAAGATTTTAAAATACGAATTATATATTTTAGACTACCCTTAAAATAGTTAAAAAATAAAAGTAACAATTCAAAATTTGAGATATATTCAAAATTAGTAGTCAGAAGTCTCAGTTTTATGCCTAAATATACAAATCAATGATAATGGAACAAAAGGTTGAGCGGCAATGCCACAAAACGAAGGTGGAAGGTAAGACCTGTGTTAGAAAGAAAATACTTACGTGAAGACTGAGTCGTGCTATAGAGGACAGGCTGAACAGGGTAAGTGTGTGTGCATTAGATCAATGGTTGCGGGGCTTGGCCTGAACTATGTTAGAAATCTGTGGGTTGGAGGGATTGCATCAAAGGACAGAATGTTGCTGGGGTCTGTGGGAAAGAGTTTCAAACATAGGTTTCCAAAACCATTACACCTCAGATGAAGAAAGATAGATATAATAAAATAATCCTCCAAAACCAGGTATGACAACACAGAAATGGGGACAAAATGAGTTTTAGATGCTGTTCAGAGTCACTGCCACAAAACCTTCAAATATCTGTGATCTCTGGTGTGGTAATGAGTGTAACATCTCACAAGCTGAATGCAAGCAATCAAAAGTGACTATAAACTCTAAATGACCTGAGTTTATTGACACCAAAAGAATAATAAATAAATACCAATATATGCAATATTGCTAGATCTTCAGAGAGATTAGCATGCATTGTTGCAATATTCTTGGTCTTTGCTTCTTTTTTTTTGCCTTTTCCCCTTTTCCTCTTCAAGTTTTTTACTTCGTTGTCCTTTTCCCTTATGGATGTCTTATCCTTTATTTTTGCATCTTTCACTTTTTTTTTTTTAGTAAATTACTTGCTTATGAACAAAAAAGGGAGTCAAGTGGTGGAGTTGGAACTTGGAAGAAACATAAACTGTAACAGCTCTGGATTTTAAACTTCTTCACGAGTAGGAAATCAAAGTGATGGATGACAATGTTGGTTAAACTTGTATTGGTTTTGCAAAACACTAATACCGATTATGTCTATTCTAGTGTTTGTATGTGTGTATGCTAATCTTAACCAAACAACCATATTGGATGATCAAGTGTAAAATAATCATAAACAGACAAGAAGGATGATTAAACTAAGTTTTCTACTCTAAATATTTTTTTTTTCAAATAAAAACAAACAACAACAAACCTTACTCAATGCAGCATTTATTCATTATCAGGCAGACTATTGGTTTATCTCTAAAACAAAATCTTCAATGAAGTCCCCATTGAGTGTTAATAAGAGCTTGGAGAGAGAAGATGATGAACAAAAAGTTATACATGTTAATTTATATACTAGTTTATCTCATAAACAGGAGCCTGGTAGTCCTTAATCCTTAACAAAAGAGCCACGAGTTTCACTATCCTTTTCAACTGTTTATATTCAATTTTTCACTGTCTAATTCTTCTTTACTAGCCTGTTCGAGCTAATTCCCAAGTACTTTTTCTTCAAATGTCTTGGCTGAAAACATATTTTAATCTTTGATTGTGCTACTCAAATCTCTGCTCCTATAGGTTTCTTTCTAGATAAAATATTCTGTTTTTGACTTAGTATGTTGTATCTTTCCTTGGAAGTTCAATTTCTTGCCCCATTTAATGATAAGGACACATTTTTTTTGCAGAATTTGACTTTCTTTAAGGTATAATAATTATGATAAGACCTAGTCTTTTGTTAAAGCATTGGGGTGTCAATGATCTCTATTCTAGCAATAATTTTGAATATTTCTGTGTGGTTGTATTTTATTGTATGACTAAAATTAACTCTTTCCATACTCACTTGATATGCCCCCCTTTTAGGATCTTTCCATTTTGAGTTGTGATCTCACATTTTACCTCTAACTTTCTGTCTCCCATGTCTGAACGAAGGTGGGACGCAGAATTTCTACATCCTTGGTGCTGCTAGAAATTTATGACAATAAGCTGTAGGATATCAACACATTGAAAATTGAATAATGCATTAATACATCGAAATTCAACTGAATGAACAGCAGAGACTCAGGTTCTCAGAAGAGAAAAACAACTGAAAATGAACTTAGATTGTTGGAAATATATCTATTTCCTTCTACTTTATGTATCTTGGTTTCTAGATGTTTTATTTTATTGTTTCCCTTAAACTTATATTTCATGTTATTTATATTTATTAATGGATGTGAAATAATTCGTTTCTCCATATAATCCTGCATCATTTTAAAATTTCCCTTGAGAGGATTAAATGATCTCCGTACAGGCTGGAAAGTATGGATCTGAAGAAGGATGGAAAGATTTGTTCTCATTCCTTGTTGAGACAATAGAGACCGCTGTAAAATCGTGGCATGAAACATCTTCAGTGGATGCTAGAGTTTACTTTCTTCTGGATAAGGAAAAGACACAGACCGATAAGTATGCCCCAGTTGTGAATATTGATAAGGTATGCATTTTCTTTTTAAATCTTTGTGCAATTATAATTGTGGTTCCTTGCTTGGATATCTTATTTCTGAACTTTATGCTTAGTATTCCTGCTTATTTTGATGGCTTTTGTTGTTCACTTATGATTATCAACTCTTAAAACTTCCCTGAATGCTATATTATAAGTTTTAATGTTTTTATTTTTCTCATCTTATTTGGCAGGCCTTTGAATCACCCCATACACACAGCAACTGCTTTTCATTTCTTAGGCAGTACGCAGAGGAGTCTTTCTCCAAAGCAGCCTGCTTGGTAACTCCCAAAAGCATTATTGCTTATCCACAGGTAACTTCTGATTTCTTAAAGCATTGATGATTGAAACTTCCACATCAGATGCTGTAAATGGTTAAGAAGTTCAAGTTAAATGGGAAGTTTTATTACTAGGTTAAGGGGTACTTTTGAGGCTTATCACATCGTTAACAGGGAAAGTGAAGAGAAGTCATAATTTCACTCCTAGCATGCAAGGTGTGTGAAATTTGCACGTTCCAAAATGTTTAAGCTGATCAACGTATGAGTTTAGGTGGGCCCAATATGAGTTAATTCAGATGTATTCATGCCCTTTGATGTTTCAAATTCAGTGGTGTAGCACTGCATGAAAAGAAAATAGGAAAAGGTCTGTAGTTTCATTCATGTAGTTAAAGTATCGGGCACTTGCTACCATTAGGTTTTTTTTATACATTACATACTCTAGGCATGGCCACACAGCACATGAAGATGGTTGCAGAGGGACTGAACTGAAGGGATATGTCTCCCATCCAAATGGCTTATGTTTAGTTAAATTTGCACTTTGATACAATAGATCTTTGTTACTCAAAGAGGATTGTCAAATACTTGTTAAGCTTGACTTGGTAGTCTCAATAGGAAAGATGATTTTTGTTCACTGACGAGCTCATTACATCAATAGTGCTGATGTAGTGACTCGTCAAGGGTGTGTTTTAAAAAGGCAAAACGGGTAAAAGAAATAAAATGGAGGCTTCCCTTTACTTTTCAAGGATGTGCTGTCTTCTTTTTGCTTATCATTTCATTTTCAATACTATTTCTTTTTATAGTTTAACGTTCCCATGGAAGCCTATATGTAAGGTATCAGCCAGTGACTTGCTTTATACTTGCCTTTCCATTCCATCTCCTCTCCGTTTATTTCTTTCTTTCAATTTCTCTCCTTTTGGGCTGTTCAGGTTAATACAAAATTAAAGGTGCATGGTAGGATTCTGACTACATCGACCTTATGATACCATTTTTCTTTTTGCAAAATCCAAGTTCTTTATATCAAGGACTTTTTTAGTTGTTTCCCTTTAAATTTGTGTCAGCCATCTTCTCCACTCAATTCTTTTTGGGGCTGTACTGGTGCATTAATTGGCCAAATACATGTTAATGTCATACTTTTTGAACATGTAAATCTATCTAGTCAATGTTCATTTTCTGACAGATCAGCCTACAACCTCAATTCCATGTGTATTTTAGAATTGAAAATTCTAGATGACTGCAGAATCTATTAATTATATTCTATTCCTGCAGGTCTGGAAGGGCCAAGGATCAAGAAAGTGGAAACATGCACACAGTGACGGTTTCTTTGCTCAGTTTGAGTCACCCTCTCTGCGAAAGCTCCTTTTCATACCTAGTTCAAATGAAAAGGGACAGACATTGTGCAGGTTTATCTCCTATTATGTCTTGCATACTCTTATTTACATGAATATAAGTTTTGTAACAATCTTTCGGGGTGATATTGCAACTATTAAATGTTCTTTTTGGGACATGAGGATATATGCTTATAATAATTGTTTCTGATCAACTTTATTCTCTTTTCCTATTTTTAATACTTTCTATCTACTAGCGTGGCAGTGTTTGACTAGGCTTATTTTAGGCTTCTTTTCCCTCAAAAGAAATTGACCCAAACAAAATTTTAAGAAAAAGAGCTTTAAAAAGGTATCTTTTATATCGAAGAAAGCCTTTAAAGAACTCTCAACAAGGTTAGATTTAAAAGTTTTGACTTCTGTCAAATTAATTTCAACATCAGAGTAACTTTTATGTGTAAAAATGAAACGAGTCTTCATAAGCTAAAATTTGCTTATGCATAGGTTAATCTGTACAAATTCTCTCATACGACTTCTCTAATTGTCATTTTAAACTTGTACGTAAGCTAAGTTTAGCTTATGGAGAAGTTCTTTTCATTTTTTCTTCTTATTTTCTCAATTAAAAGTGCTTACGGAGAAGTTTCTCCAAACAAGTCTATAGGAATTTGTGATTCGATGTATAACTATTTTACATCGGAAGTGCGTTGCCATTTTCCTTTCAATTCCATCCTTATATTAAGTTCTTACTTTTAACTTGTAACTCTTAATAGGTCAAGCGCTACTCTACTGCTGTTGGAGATTAACAAATTATAACTATATTGTTTGTTATTTTCAGGGATCCAGAGGTTTTGGACATTGGTGCTCATGAAGTTCTTCCCCGGTTATTCAAAGAAAAGATGCCCCGATCTTAGTGTACATCACTAGTACTTGGTGTATATTTATTTCGTAAGGTAGAAATGACATGCTCACTTGAAGACTTGCTTGTTCAACCAATACAGATGCAATTTGGTGATGTTTTGTTTGTGTTCTTGGGATGTGACAAATGCTGGCAAGCTTGTGTGCTTCATAATTTTGTTAGATCCATATATTATTTATTAATTATTTAAAATTATTCAAGCCATCAAGGAGTTGCACTTTTGGTACCTTTTTTTCACAGTTGCCTTTCTGTTCTTCTGGTTTGGAAGCTTTGGCCTTTTTGTTTGTACTTGTATAAAATGGTCTATGCATGGATAGTATTGAAGGAGGTAGCATAGATATTCTATATGTAACTTTGTGGTTCGGATATGGATGTTGAGTTTGGTGGTGGATGTCCAAATTTAGATCAACTATTTATTTATGTATCCTGTTTTTGTTTGTTGAATAAAATGGTCTATGCATGGATAGTGTAAAGAATGTTTACAATGTCAACAATCACAAACACACACACACACATAGGATAAAATTATTGACTTTTACTATAACCCCAAAAGTCATGTAATTTTCTTTTACATTGCAGTATGAAAGAAGAACTGATCTAGTATCCTATTTAACATGAATTATGATAACATAATCACTGAGATTATTGAAATTTTGAACTGAAATATTTGTCTGGTATTAAATATTATTGCATGATTAAAAAGTTCTTCTAATTTTCTCCATATAAATGAGAGAATTCAGGTGCCCTGCAAAATATAAGATAAACATATCTGTTTCATATTTGAGTGGATTGGGATAAAAAAAATGTAACAGTGTCAGAGCTCATAGTTTATTCATAATGGTTGACGTCATTTATGTGGGAGGCATGTCTGTCAACACCCAATTTTGTGTCATTTATTTGGCTTAAATGAGGTCCCAGCAAAAGTGGATCATGTTCTTGACTAGTGATTACAAAAGAACATTCATGTGGGTCACTCAGTGTTTATATGCCAAGGGATCAATGAAAACATTACTGGTATGACAAGAGGAAATGAAAGCACTAGGAGAATTATCAGAGAAGCAAAAAACTTGGTACAAGTTGCTCAACCCTAAACTAACATGCTTACTTTGTAGAATTTCACGGTTTGGTCTTTCTGTTATCTGTTAATAGTCTCAAATAATGTGAAAAGATACTCCATTACTCTGTGGTAGTCTATTACTAGGTAGATTCTTCATTCGTATAAACCATATTTTATTTTTTAGAAGTATTTAATATAAGTGCCTATTCATTTGAGATTACTCGTTGAGTTAGAAGAATCTTGTGGAAGCATATGTTTAATGGTTATTTATTTTGTGAAATATTCATAAGAAAATAGGAACACTATTGGATACAGCAACACTGCTAGCATAAGGCTTGAGATGACATGTTAAATAATTTTTCAGGTTTGGGAATAAAAGTATTGAACTTTTTTTACGAAGCATTATTTCATTGAAAAAGTAAAAATTTCGGATATCCTACGTTTTTTGGGATTTGGACATAAATTTCGTCATGTCCAATAAAATGTTGATTGGGAAATATCTTCATTTTTTTTAAATTAATTATGAAGGAACGAGAATGGTTAAATATATATATATATATATATATATATATATATATATATATATATATATATATATATATATATATATATATATATATATATATATATATTTTTTTTTTTTTTTT
>Ga0214544_1012125_pt1 | contig 11444 bp, 14 predicted proteins | sample CNSS3metaG_FD_160074 | JGI IMG/M metagenome (GOLD analysis project Ga0214544, IMG submission 160074) | Root nodule microbial communities from cowpea collected in UCLA plant growth center, Los Angeles, California, USA - CNSS3 | ecosystem: Host-associated > Plants > Roots > Nodule | place: USA...
ATATATATATATATATATATATATATATATATATATATATATATATATATATATATATATATATATATATATATATATATATATTTAAACTTGACTGTTTTAGCACCATAAAAAAGTAAGATTGTTATATGAAAGTTCAATACACTCTTTACCAGAGTTGCCAACGAATTTTGACCCCAAATTGGCTTATTGCAAATATATAGTTTTATTTTCTCAATTCTAAAACTTAGGATCATTTCCTTGCCTGAAGGATCTACACCAATGAAAGTGAAGCTATATAGATGCCCTCAAAGTTAGAAAGAAGAGGTTAAGAGATTGGTAGTTGATATACTTCAAGAAGCCATTATTCAATATAGTGTAAGAGCCATTTTCATCTTCCAGGTCAAGAAAAATGATAAAATTTATACTCACTACCTTACTCGTAATGTTATCACCATTAAATAGAGTTTCCAATACTAATAGTGGATGAGTTAATTCGTGAGTTATTTGCACTACTAAAACAATTCATATTTTCTGATAATTTTGTTTTGAATCCTGTTAATTTTGTTTTGAATTTTTTTTTAGAAATATTTATAAATTTTGTTATGAAAAAAAAATTACAGAAAATTGCTGCCAATTATTTTGCAAAATATTTTGTATAAAATATTTTTTGTAACAAATTTTGTAGGAAATACTTACAAATTTTATAATTTTATAGGAAATAAATTATCCACCAAGGAATTACCTGCCAATTAAAATTCTTAGAAAAAAATAGTAGGAAAAAGTCTTTTCTTGTAAATATTTGGTGAAATCATTCCAGAGGTCCCCATATTTGTAGCGAATTCTCAAGTAGGTCCCCCAATTTTCATTTGACTCAATTGGGTCCCTAATTTTGAAAAACAACAACAATTGAGCCATAACCGTTAAAGTTGCATAAACAACGTTTCCAAATGATGAGGTGGATAAGTAAAACGGATACGTGTCAGTGGTATTAAAAATTCTCTGTAGCCTACGTGTCAAATGTGAAATAAATTGATTGAAACCCTAAATGGATTCATCTTCTCCGCCGAATCTTCTCCGTTGAACTCATCTTCTTCGTGGTATTGACCTTCTTTCAATTGGTGCATTTCTTTCTTCATCCTCAAATGTCGCTTTGCCATTCTTGTTCCTCTTGCACTTGTAATGGTTGGGGAAGAAGAACCCTAGTGTATCTTCACGTGGTGCTGGAGGATCGAGGAGTTTGGGTTTACAACCCATTTGCTACTGTGGAGAGAAATCAGTTTTAAGAACTGCGAAAACAGCAAAGAACAGGGGGGAACTATTTTAGGTATGTTCAAAATATAAGGTGAGAGAGGTTGAAGGTATGTTTTTTGTGTTTTTAAATGGTATATGGGATAACTATTTTTGTAATTTTTTCGCAGAGTGGAAGTGAAGATGGTGGATGCAATTACTTTAAATGGTGGACTGAAGATATCATTGAAGAGATTGGTAACAGTGAAAATTGCGAAGGTAGGGGTGAAATTTTGGTGAAGACTGAAGAAAGTGATGGTGATAAGAAAACGATTACTAATTTGGAGAAATCAGTTGCCATATTTGAGAAATGAATGAAGGTGTTGATTGTGATGGTTATATTTGTTTGTGTGGTTAATGTAATTGTGCTATCAATGCCGATAAAGAATGCATCATTTGTTGTTGCAATGTCCCTTAATGGTTAGAATTAGTTGTTTAGGATGCTTATTTCCATGTACTATTTTTATATTTGTGTATCAATGAATTTGGAAATTATTTCCATGTACTGTATTATGTGTATCCACATATGCTAATTTTAAATCTGATTCTACATACAATTAATCAAAAGCATGAGACCTTGTAATTCATAATGAAAACCAAATAATAGATTACATATCAAGAGGTCCTGAATTGACGCAAAATACATCACAAAAGTGGTCCAGCCAATGAGTAGCAATATTAAAATACAAAACAAAAGTGGTGGTCCAGCCACTCATTAGCAATATTAAAAGATGTCTCGATGCAACGAAAGAAATTTAAAAAGTTCCAAAGTGACCTTAAAGGTTCACAGCTATTACAAAACGAAACCATAAAAAAAAAAGAACTAACACATACAACTTCAAAATATGGCTTGAAGTGATCATTGTATTCGACCCCTCCTAGCATTTAGTTTCACTCTGCCATTTAATGCACCTCGTGATGGCTGGTGGGATGGTTGAGTTGGAGTTGGCTGGTGGGATGGTTGGGGTGGAGGTGGTTGGTGGGATGGTTGGGGTAGAGGTGGTTGGTGGGATGGTTGAATTGGAGTTGGCTATTGGGATGGTTGAGCTGGAGGTGGGTGCTGAGATGGTTGAGTTTGCGGTTCAGATGCATCAGTGGGTGTTGGCTGCTGGGATGCTTCAGTTGGACGTTGTTGTTGGGCTTCCCTTAATTGAGCCAAATGAATTTCAATTACTTTCGGACAAGCCCTTCTATTGTGCCCAATTTGCTTACAAATACGACATGTTTTACGTAAACCACCTTTTCTTAGTCTTGTTTCATCTCTTCTGATCTCCCATTGCTCTAATCTTCTTTTTTTCTTTGGTCTGCCTAATAAAATTCTCTTAGAGGGGGGTAACACATCAGGGTATGGAGTTGTCTCCAATAAACTGTGACCATTGATAGGAAATATTATGGAAGTGTATATCTCTTCATAAGTAGACTTCCTAAAAACTGATGGGATTAAGTCTTCTCCATTGAGGTTTAGAAACTTCATTGTAGACAATGAATGACAGCAAGGAATACCACTTATACTCCATTTCCTACATGTGCATGATTGTTCGTCTATATCGACAACGAACCTCTCCCATAATTGCGAGATGTGCCTAACTTCAAATAATTTCTCTGCTAACCAGCTACAATGACACATAGAACACCAATAATTAAACAGCTTTCATTTTTTCAAATTAAACAAAATGCAATCCTTACCTAGGAATCCAATACTTTGTTAATTCTGACTCCTTCTCAAATCTGTTCATAATTCTAGGACAAATAGATCATGATATTGATTGTATTTTCATTCTGTTTTTTTGCCCACCTTCTCATCAAGTATACACGAATATCTTCCAACATGCTTATCACAGGCTTAGTCCTTGTATGCATCAATACACTATTGAAGGCCTCAGACATATTGTTTACCAAGGTATTAGATTGAGCCTTTGTGGTAAATCTTGATGTGGACCAATATCTAAGTACAACATAAATATTCGAATTATGATAGTATACAATCCCATTTGGTTGGAAATAAAATCACTGACTATTGAAAACAGTGCAATGGAAATTGAATTACCTGGGTGGGATTGCTATCAGATGCTTAAATGCATCTTCGTTCACATCTTTTATATTCCTCATCTCCCTTTCCCATGCTTGTGGGTGTGTGGTTGCAGCTGCTCTCCACATAAGACGTCTTAGACTTTTGGCTGGAAATTTCTTTCTGAAATTGGCATACATGTGCCTTACACAGAAACGTTGATCAACTCTAGACAGAAGTTCTTGTATGGCTGGTAGCACGCCCTGACAATATCATAAATAAAACAATAGGTTAAAGTTTTTCATATCAAATAAATGTTTGAAAAGAGCTTGAATTTGAATATACCTTTTGTTGATCAGATATAAATGTATAGGATGCACACAATGCAGGTCCACCAAGGTCCTCAATAAGTAGCTCTAAAAACCAGGACCAGGAATCCTTGTTCTCAACCTCCACTACTGCATATACAATAGGCAGCATTTGGTCATTAGCATCTCGACCAATGGTTGTTAATAACTCTCCTCCGTATTTCCCTTTCAAGAAAGCCCTATCCAATCCAATTATAGGCTGCATGAAATGAAACTGTATTTGCATGCTTTCAAACATGCGTAAAACCTCTTGAATATTGGCTCCCCTTCATTCTCCTCAACATTAACTTTGACTGTTGATCCTAGATTTCTTGCTAGAAGCTCATATGCGTAATCATGTATCCTTTTGTATTGTTCTTTAAAGGACCCTTCATCATTTTGTGCTGCAATTGCTTTGGCCCTATAAGCCATACACCTTAAGATACCAACATTCCATTTTCTACTAATTTTTTCACAAATTTCAATTTCTTTTACTCTTGGGTTTTCCCTAACTATTTTTTCCAGTTTCTTACTCAACCACTTTGAACTAAGTACATGTAGGCTGAATTCCCTACCACATGTGTGCTTATCTACAATTTTTCGCAACTGCCAGGTTTTAATAGCTTTCATGTAACCACAATATGTTGTCCATGGGCATTTTCCTTTCCCACCTATACATCTTAACCTCACTCGTCTTCTGTCATTCTTAACAAACTTTATGTTTCTCCCATTTTCAAGTGCATAGCATTTGATAGCTTCTAAAAGTTCCTCCTTTTCAGTGAAATATATCCCCATTTCCCATTTATAATCAGCCATTGTCTTGGGCATTGTAAAAGTCCCAAAATTCCCATACCCATCTTCATCACTATATACTACATCACTCATATATTCATCAGATATCCATTCATTATTCGAGAACCCCCTCACATCATCCTCCACGTCAATGTCATAGCTTTGGTTCCCTTGTGGCCCAGAGGTAGTAGATTGTCCACGGGAAACAGATTCAACTTCAACTTCTACATTACCAGACCACTCCTTATTACGTAGTTCATCATCAATATCATAATCAACACTAATATCTAGTAGGTTGTCAGTACTCTCATCCATGCTATCATCTGGTCCAGACTCAGTCCAATTGTGAACATCACCATCTTCTTCTATCTTAGTCTGCCCCACATCTTCTTCAACTTCACAGTTCACTTCAACATCCCTTAATTCACCATCGGCTTCAGCTTCACAGTTTACTTCAACATCCCTTAATTCACCCTAAACTTCAGCTTCACAGTTCACTCCAACATCCCTTAATTAACCCTCGGCTTCAACTTTACACTTAACTCCATCCTCCCTGATCTCATCCTCACCTTCAGCTTCACACTACAAACCCTTACTTAAAACAACACCAACATCAACCTGAGTTCCCTCTTCCCTTATCTCAACATCACATTTGTAAGACCCGAGAAATTTAAATAATTAAATAAATAATTATTTAATAAATGCGGGTAGTAGGAGCCCTTATGGTATTTAATGTGAATTGTTATGATGTGAAAAAGTACTAGCTCAAGTGGTTAAGAGTACTTAATTGTGTGAGAGGACTTGGGTTCGAGTCCTATGTATGTCAATTGTATGTTATTTTAATAACTGCATTATTTTGAATGTTATGTTTAGATGTGATTAGTGATAATGTAATACTAAAATTATAGGAATTATCACGAAACATGAATTGGTTGAATTGGTTGTGCACAAGAGAAGTCCTGTAACATCCACTGGCCCACCCCAGTGCCATGTCAGGTCTGCAGCACAGCTGGTAGCATCTTTTGGTTTACCAGAGTGTTAAAGGTCAGGTTGGGAGTTCGATACCCACTGGCAACAACCTGCCTTGCGAAGTGGGGGGACACTTGGGGCGAGGGGTTGGGGTGTATTGGGCTGCAGACCTGACATGGCACTGGGTGGGCCAGGGGATGTTATAAGTCCCAATTCTTCAAAGTGAGCAAAAATTATCCATGTTAATTAAATAGTTATTTAATTAATTATTTAATTAGGATGGGTAGCGAGAACATTTAAAGCAATAAATGTGAGGGACTATGACGTGGAAAAGTACTAGCTCAAGTGGTTGAGAGTACTTTTATTGTGTGTGAGGACTTGGATTCTAGTCCTATGTGTGTCACTTGGATGTTATTTAAATTATGCATTTTTATGTAATTATATATTGAATGCGTTGTGTGATGATAAATTCCTAGACTTGTGGGAGTTATCATGAAATATGGATTGGTTGAATGGTTTGGCCTTGGTTGGGTATGTGCATGAGTGTGGGTTCAAACCTTGGTGAGAACTAAATAATTTCTTTTTGCCAAATTTTCCTTTTGCATGAATGTGAAAGGGCTAGAAACTTAGCAGCCAAAGGAGAGGTAACCTAAGGGTTGGAAAACAGAGGGTTAATTGAACATTGGACTAGCATTGGTGTAATTCTTAATTAAAAATTCGTGTAAGGCACTAAAAGGGTAATAAGTGAGAGTGATTGTGAGAGAGAAGGTCATAAGAAGAGAAAGAGTGCACTGTAAATTCGTACTCACCATAAGCAAGGGTTTTTCAGAGTTTTGGGGGTTGATTGAGAGAAGTGGTGGGGCTGAAATCACCAAGGATTGGACTGGAAACAAAGGCTAAGAAGGTTTTGTGAGGGGATAGGCATACATATTCGAATTTGGAAAGGAATCCAGGTAAGGGGAGTTGTTTTTGATGCTTTAGATACCTATACATTGTATTGTGCTATGGTGATTGAAACTACATGCCTTTCACCCGTTTTTCTGCACTGTTTGATTGGGTTTCTGGGTTTTTCCCAGAAACCGCCTGGCGGTTCAAGCCCTATCGCCAGGCGGCTCATCAAAGATGAGCAACTGTTCTTATGTTGGGTTGAATCGTCTGGCGGCGATGAGTTCCTGCCAGGCGGCACGACGCTGTTCGAGTTCTAGTTGATGATTTTGATGTTGTTTTGGGTGAATGTAACCAATTGCTGAGGTTCAGTGATTGTATACATATATATCTATAATATTTTATCGTTCCGAATTGATATGTTGGAATGCTTGTGAATTTATTGGATTTTCGTGTATGGGTAGTTTGGGTGGAAACCTAGGAATGAATGTAAATCTTGGGTGGTATGGGCTAATTAGGATGTAATTGGAAACATGGAATGCGAATAAAATGATATTGGTCAGAACGAGTGGTAAAAATGTTGTGAATGAATATGTGGTGGTCGTCGTGGGAGAAGAGTAGGGAGTTGAGATCTCGGAGTATGTAGGGAAAATGCGAGATGAGGTCTGTATCTGATATGCCGCCTGGCGGCTCCATGCTGGCCGCCAGGCGATGGCGTGTAGCAGTCCAGGTGGGATGCTGTGCTATGGATAGTGCGAGAGGAGGAAGGAATACGTGGTGATGGAGTAGTTGGTACAGTGAAAACTAGAGAATTTATGAGTAAGGGGTTGGGGAAGCGGAGTAGCTTGAGTGGAGGATATTTAGGTGGAAAAGTGGTAGATTTTACATATATACCTATAGTGAGTCGAAGGGAAGGGCGAAATTATAAGGTATTGATGTCCAATAGGAAGTGAAAGCTTGGTCAGTTCAGTGTGTTAAGAAATTGGATGCTAGCAAGTTCATAGGAGGAATGGAATCGTTATGGTATGATATTATTCTTGTTACTTGAACAAAAGTGATTAGATGGATTAATCATTATTTTTAGTATAGGTACTTGATTATGTGTACTAATGGATGGATTAACCACAAAGAGCCGTTGATATGAGAGTCCCTATTTGGTCATGAAAATGAGTTATCCAGTAAATTAGACTAACTAAGGTACCACAAAGCAGGAAGGTGTTGTTCTGGTATGGAGCTTGCCATTGATACCAGCCAGGCGATGGATGTAATAGGAGAGCGCTTAGTACTGAGGTGCACCTGGCAGCACGTCGAGCTCCGCCAGGCGGTTACGAGGAAATAAGGGGCACTGGAACGACGCTTGCGCCTGGCGGTGGGTGAATACCACCAGGCGGTCTGAAGCAATTTCGCCTGGTGGCGCGTGGACAGGGCCAGGCGAAACTGTTCTTCTTTACTTTCTTGGTGTGTTGTTCAATTAACGATGATACTTTGCTTGGATCGGGAGATGTTGTGCCATGAGCGAGTAGGTTCATGGATGGCGAATGACATGTGATGATATGAGCGGGGAGGTTCATATCCAGTTACTCTCACGTGGGGATACGAGCGAGGTAGGTTTGTATGTTTCGTGCTCACGTTGAGAGATGCCACGTGCGGGGAGGTACAGAGCTGGTGGATCACATGTGTTGGACTACGGGCGGGTAGGTCCGTAGAGCAGGACTACGAGCGGGGAGGTTCGTAGAGACAGGACCACGAGCGGGCAGGTTCGTGTGAGCATCATGTTCCCGAGTCCAAGGCTAACCAGTTGTGTGTTTTGAAGGCTACAAAGCCTTGGGGTTAAGGTCTTGGCCAAGAAATAAGTAGAATTGATAAGTTGGGTATATGAGGTTATCTTGTATTTTATATATCTGTTATTCTATTTTCACAGCTCACCCTTTCTTGTTTGTGTGTTTGTGTATGGCGATGATCGTGTGATTCGTTGCACAGGAGCAGATGTTGGCACAGGTGATGCTGAGGATGTCCAGGCGACAGAGTGAGGGCCAGCAGTGGGATTAGAGCTAGGATTTTACTCCTGTGTATTTTATGTTTTAAATACAAGACTTGGGAACTTATAACATTATATGGATTTAGTTATGAATTTTGGCGCGCTAGTTTAATGAATTTAAATTTTCCCGCCTTGGGATTTTTATCGAGATAACTATTATTATTATAATTATTATTTTTATTTATTTTAAGTAATATTCCCTAGGGATGTTACATTTGGTATCAGAGCAAACGTTTTGATGCTTTTGGGAAAACTGGGGAGTGAGCTGACGTTGTTGTGTGAACTTGATTGATGTGTGTTGGTTGTTAAATTTGATAGAGTATAATTTAATTCTTAGCTGTTTGATTTTAATAGTTGAATATGTGGCGTGCACAGGCAATGGCAAACAGAAGACGTAGAAATACCGCTGGCGCTGACGAGATTGCTAACGTAATCCACAGGATGGTGGATGCTATGCAGCCTGTGGCAGCACCACTGAGGGCTATGATCCCACCTGTTAGACCAGTGACCATGGAGGACTTTATGCGTCACAAGCCGGCTAAATTCACTGGGAAAGCCACCCCAGATGAGGCTGACGCATGGCTTCGTGAATGTGAGAAGATATTCAGAGTGATAGAGTGCACAGAGGCGCAAAAGCTCAATTTTGCCACCTTCCTGTTAGTGACCAAAGCCGAGTACTGGTGGATGAGCATGCAGCAATAGATGATAAACAGAGCTGAAGAGGTGACTTGGGCTAACTTCAGGACGAGGTTCCTGGAGAAGTATTTCCCTGATAGCGCTAAACATGAGCGCGAGGTAGAGTTTCTCACCCTACAGTAGGGAAGTCTGTTAGTGCAGGACTATGTGGAGAGGTTTGAGTACCTCTCGAGATTCTACTCGCAGACAGTGACGGAGGAGTGGCGCTGTAGAAAGTTTGAGGGCGGCCTCAAACATGAGCTGAGGCATTTTATTGTGCCACTGAGGGTGCGAGAGTTTCCAATCTTGGTTGAGCAAGCCTAAAGTGTAGAACAGTTGGAGATGGGACCCAGCTGGGTCAACCGCACACAGAAGAATAGTGCTGAGGGAAGATTCCAGAAGAAGCCCTATAGTAGACCAGTTGCGTCTTTATGGAAACCGAGGTGCTATAATTGTGGGGGTGAACATCTGCAGCGAGATTGTACTAGACCCACCCGCAGCGGAGGCAATGGCATGGGCACTCGTAAGTGCTATGCCTGTGATCAGCCAGGACACTTTGCCAACAGATGTCCTAATAGGAAGACTGCTCCAGCATCACGACCTCAGCCATCCTCATCTGACAGGCCGAGAGCCGCAGGCCGGGTTTTTGCCATGACCAGCACAGAGGCCACCCAGTCAGGTAATCTGATTCTGGATCATTATTTACTTTTTGGTAACAGTGTGTTAGTGCTATTCAATTCAAGAGCTTCGCACTCCTTCATATCTCATGATTGCGTGAAGAAATTGGGGTTGTCTACTCGTGACCTTGGATGCGAGTTGATAGTCTTGACACTCGTATCTGTACAGGTTTCAACAAATGTAGCCTGTGTTGGATGCTTGATGGAGGTAGAGGACAGACGCTTCAAAATGAATCTAGTTTGCTTGCCCTTGGAGGGATTGAAGGTCATACTGGGAATGGGCTGGCTGTCTATCAACCACGTGGTGCTTGATTGTGGACGGCGCAGAATTGTATTCCCAGAAACAGAGGGGATAGAGTTGGTGACGTCTGGAGAGGCAGTGAAAGAGATGAAGAGGGGATCGACTTGTTTTGTGATAGTGACCCAAGAGAAGAAAATGAGTATAGAATAGCAGATCAGTAAGATACCGGTAGTGGATGAATATGCCGACGTATTTCCAGACGAGATACCTGAGTTACCACCCAGCCGGGATATAGATTTCTCAATTGATCTAATCCTTGGAGCGGGTCCAGTGTCGGCAGCGCCATACAGAATGGCACCGGCTGAACTAGCAGAGTTGAAGAATTAGATAGAAGACCTGCTAGAGAAGAAATTCATCCGACCCAGCGCTTCACCATGGGAAGCCCCAGTGTTATTAGTGAAGAAGAAAGACGGTAGTTCTCGACTGTGCGTCGATTATCGGCAGCTGAACAAGTTGACGATAAAGAACAAATACCCACTGCCGAGAATTGATGATTTGCTTGATCAGCTCAGAGGGGCAGGAGTATTCTCCAAGATTGACTTGAGGTCTGGCTATCATCAGATCTTAGTCAAGCCAGAGGACGTCCAGAAGACAGCCTTTAGATCGAGATATGGACATTACGAATATGTCGTGATGCCCTTTGGAGTGACCAACGCTCCAGCTGTCTTCATGGATTATATGAATCGCATCTTCAGACCATATCTGGACAAATTCGTGGTGGTGTTTATAGATGATATTCTTATCTACTCTCGGACTAGGGAGGAGCATGCTGGCCATCTAAGAATTGTGCTGGAGGTATTGAGGGAACATCAGTTGTACGGTAAACTGTCCAAATGTGAATTCTGGCTGGACGAGGTGCAGTTTCTGGGGCATGTAATTTCTTCGCATGGTATATCAGTGGACCCGAGTAAAATTGAGACAGTGTTGAAATGGGAGAGACCTCAAACTGTAACAGAAGTCAGAAGCTTCTTGGGATTGGCTGGGTACTACAGGAGGTTTGTGGAAGGGTTTTCTAAATTGGTGAGTCCATTAACTCAACTCACTAGGAAGGATCAGCCCTTCTCATGGACTGATAAATGTGAGGAATGCTTCGAAGAGATGAAAAGGAGGTTGACTACCGCTCCGATTTTAATTATTCCAGATACTAGTAAGATGTTTGAGGTATACTGCGATGCATCCTACCAGGGTTTGGGTTGTGTACTAATGCAGGAGAAGAGGCCGGTAGCTTATGCCTCTAGACAATTAAAGGTGCACGAGAAAAACTACCCTACCCACGATTTGGAGTTGGCTGCTGTAGTGTTTGCTCTTAAAACATGGAGACACTATTTGTATGACTCCCAATTTCAGGTGTTTAGTGATCATAAAAGCCTGAAATATCTGTTCGATCAGAAGGAGCTAAATATGAGACAGCGGCGTTGGATGGAGTATCTCAAGGATTACGATTTTGAGTTGCTTTACCACCCTGGTAAAGCTAATGTGGTTG
>Ga0214544_1012127_pt1:2500-11441 | contig 11441 bp, 4 predicted proteins | sample CNSS3metaG_FD_160074 | JGI IMG/M metagenome (GOLD analysis project Ga0214544, IMG submission 160074) | Root nodule microbial communities from cowpea collected in UCLA plant growth center, Los Angeles, California, USA - CNSS3 | ecosystem: Host-associated > Plants > Roots > Nodule...
GTGTTGAAAAGTAAACTTTGTAAAAAATAAGTTTGTCAAAATATCATAGTCTGCACAATAAATGGAGAAATGAAGAGAAAATAATTGTTGATGAATGAGAAAAAAAGATAGAATAAATGTTTGGATATTATAGAAAACATGTAAAAATGAATGTTAGTCTTTAAAAAATAATAAATAATTATATTGTAGAGGATAAAATGAAAAAAAATTATGGACAAAAAAGATGAATCTCTTTATAGATAGTTATAGATTATTAATTTTTGTTTCATTTGAAAAACTTATTTGTTTCGATAAAACAATTTTTATTATCTCTTAATCATTGACTAGGTTGATATTTGAAAAGTTTTTATTTGTGCGATCTCATTCGATGGTATCTCAAATTGAATCTAAGATACACACTTGATATTTTTTTTAATATTTTTGTTTGTTGTCTATTTTTATCATGTAGATACTATTTTGATATTTTTTATTTAATTATTTTTGTTTTCTAACTAATTATCATATGTGTAATTTTATCACTATAATTGTATAAATAAATTTTATTTACTATAATATAATAATTTAATATAATTGTCACAAATCTTTTTTATCACCATCCAACATATATTGTAGTTCAAAAGAAGAAAGATTATGTTAAAATTTTATTATTATCTTTGTGTGATTTTGAACAAGTGATATATTATAACTTTTATTAGTGTATAAAAAAAATAGATTTCATTAGAATTTAAAAATTTGAAGTAAAAAGTCATTTATAGCATTTTTAATTTGAATATTTGTTTTCCTTTTATATTTTTTAAAAATATTTTTAAATTTTATCAACTAGGTTTCATTAACGTTTGCAAATTTAATAAAATATAATTATAATATTTTTTCTAAATATTTGATATTGAAGAAACAATCCTATTAAATATTTGAAAATATTAATTTTTTTACCATTATTTTTTATTATTTTATAAAAATTAATTAATTAAACGATAAGAAAGTGGATACGAGTATATACCAGTTATCTGAGTATATACCAGTTATCTAGTGAAGATAAAACAAAATTTAGATTGAATATGTGGATGAAAATAATTTTTTTTTCCTGGAGATGAATATGAAGATGTAAATGAATTTTTTTCTCTTAGAATAAGTAAGAGATAAAGCATAAATGAGTAGTTAAGTTTTCTGTTCTTAAATTTTTTGCTTCACTTCTATAATATAAAGTAATCATTTAATTTTCTTTTCTTTTCAAAGTTTAAAACTTGTAATAAGTGTAAATGAAAATGATGAATAAAATAAATTAGCAATTTTCATAATTAAAAAAAAAAAGTAAGAATAAATTTACGTCTAGCGTCCCGGAAGTGATTGGGCCTAGTAACAGAATGGTTCATATGGGTCGATCATATAACGTGTTTGTAGGGCGGCTTTAGAGAAAGTAGACAGTTCAGAGATGATAAATATTGAATTGCAATCAAATACAGGCTTGTTTCAGAATGCTTGCCATTCATGTAAATCGCTTAAGTGTGTAGATGAATGTAATATACAGATTGTTTTAGCTATTAAACATTCAAACTAAAACTGTCATAAGGAAAAAAATTACTAATAACAGCACATGCAGTTCCACTTTTTCACTCAATCTTGAAGGGAAATTTGATTTAATTTAATATAAGAAAGGATTAGGGAAAAACGGCAATACAAAATCTTTCCATTCTATTTATCTTGTCTAAAACAAATACAATCTGAATGTAGCTAGTACAACAAAATTATTGAAGATTGAACATATCTTGGAGTGAAGTACCAAAAACAGACATGGTCGCTATTATCTGTACATTGAACATATCTTGCAAACTAAGGGAATAATTTTTATCATCCACCAAAAGACAGGTTAAGATATAGAAATACAAGTTCATTTCCTTAGTTTGCAGCAGCAATACCTGCCTCCATCACAAGCTGCTCAGACAAAGCTGAGAGTCGAGCCACTCCTGCTTTCACCTCAGAGAAACAGTCAGATTTACTGATATCTGTGACCGAATTGGAGGCTTTGTCATAAATTGGCACAACACTGATACAGTTATCAGCTTCAACACTCAGGATTGCCTTACTCATTTCGGCAAGCTTTTGCAGTGCATTGGTGGCAGCTTCAACTTCAAGCTGAGCTGCCTCAAGCTGAAGTTTCTCAATTGCCAAATCTCCTAAACTTACCTCACCAATTTTCTCCTGTGCCAAAGCATACAGCCTTTTAAGATCATTGGAATCTTCTGTCACCTCTTCCCTTACTTTTTTCAACTCTTCCTCTTTTGCATCCAATCTCAAAAGAGTCATTTTCAGCTCCTCATCTTTTATTGTTAGAGCTCTCTGTGCAGCAAGAACCTCCATCTCTTTTTTTTTTAAGTTTTCCTTGGCCAACTCAAGCTCTTTCTCAAGTCCTTTTTGTTGCCATCTCATTCCAATAGCAGGTTCCTCCGATAGTTGCTCAAGTAGTTGATTACCCATTCCATCTAGCAGTGGTCTCGATGAGTTCGTGTCTTCATCCTTAATCGAAGTAACCAGTTTGTTTGTAAGATCTAAAATTCTTTCAATCACTGTTTCAGCTTCGAAAGCCTTCTGATTTGTATCATTCAACTCGCTCTGGATTATCTTCACATGCTCTTCTTTCTCCCTTAGCATATTGGTTGCTTCAATAAGCTGGGTTTCTTTGCTGTTCATTAGCATCTTAAGATCAGAGATTTCCTGATTAGCTTCCACCATCATGTTCCTAGCATTGGAAAGCTCCACGTCTTTCTCCTCCAAAATACCCTGAAGGGAAGCTTTCTCAGATTTCAAACGCTGGATTTCTAGTTTAGCATCAACGAGCTCTGATTCTTTGACCTGAAGAACGGCACTTGTTTCTCTAAATTCAGCACTTTTTTTCCCCAGTTCCTGCTGAAGCAAATCCATTTCAGTGACTGCCTGTGCTAAAGAAGTTCTCTCTTTCTTCAACTCCGCCTCTAACTCATTAATAAGCTCCTTTTCCATCTTCAGATCTCGTTCAAGCTCTTTGTTCCTAACCTCAGCAACCCTGAGTTTTGTTCTTTCACTCTCCACTTCTGTCTGTGCATCCTTTAGATTTTCCATGTATGACATAACACTTGCCCTCTGCTCCGAAAGCTCAAACAGCTGCTGTTCCAACAACCTCTCTTGCTCTTCCATTTTGCTTCTAGAAGATGCCAATGCTTGCTGAGAAGAAACCAATTCAGACCTCACATCATTCAGAAGCTTCTTCACCCTTCTGAAATCTTCCAAAGTTTGATTACTCTCCTCAGCATGCCTCGCAGCATCCTCTCCCAGCCTCTTAAGCTCCTCCTGCGCCAACAGCCAATCCATTGCCTGCTTCTCTAAATTGGCCTCAGCTACCTTCAGCTTCTCCCTCTCAACCTCCCTCTGAACCAGAAAGACCTCAATCTCCTCCTCCTTCTCTCCAACCGCCTTCTTCAGCTCCTCAAGTTCAACCCTCTGTTTATTCATAATCTCATTAGCCTCATCCAGAAGCTTCCCTTTCTCTCTAAGCTCAGAGTCAAGAACCGCAGCCTCCTGACTCTTCACCTCCAGTTCAACCCTCATTTTCTCCACTTCTTCCTCTTTCAACCTCAAACCATACTGGACCGCATCAATCTCGTGATCCCTATCCCTAACCTTAAGCTTCAGCTCCTCAACCTGGCTCGCCTGAGCAACCAATTTATCAGTAGTCTCTTTCATCTCCTCCCGGAGCTTCTCATACCTAACCTTAGCAGCCTCAATCTCACTCTCTTGCCGCTCCAACTCCTCCTTCGTGTGCTTCAACTTACTATTCTCCAACAACACCGTCCTCTCCGCTTCCATCAAGTGATCCTCCTTCTTCTTCAGCGCCGCCAGCGCCGCCTCGAGATCCGATTCCAGAATCCGAAGATCCGGTTCCTCTCCGCTGAACCGGCTCTGCGTCGGGTCGAACAACCTCTCGAACAAAACCCTAGCAGACTCCGCCGCTCCATAATCGTTCACGCTAGGCCTATTATCGTTCAACACCGACCTAACACCAACACCAACACTGTTCCGTGAACGACGACATATTCTCCCGCCGTCCGACTCGAAACCTAATCGATTACCACGACGCCTACTATTGAACCTAACAGAGCAAAACAGCTACACAACAAAACAGTTCAACGTCACATTCAAATCAGATTCTCTAAACACAAACTCGGTTAACAAATCTCAATTAATCGAACCACAACGAAATTACTACAACTATTAATTAGCAGAAATCAAAACTCTGAGAGAGAAGAACCTGTGAGTGAGATGGAGAAGTGGTAGGGCGAAGCGAAACGGAGAAAGCCATGGACGAAGCGATGAGCGGCGCATTGCAGTTAGCCGCCGATGGAAGAAGGTTTCGCGATCAAGAATCGCAGGGAACCGCTGGTAGAAAGAGCTAAGACTAGCATGACCTCGCAGTTTTACAGCAATGAATGAACTGAGAGAGAAAGCGATGGGTTATGTATATAGAGAGGAAAATGATTGGTTGGAATGCAAAAGCGTTAATGTGAGGAGCAAATAGAAGAAGAGAGAAAAAATGTTTTTTGAGATAATAAGTGCCAAAGTTAAGCACAACAGGAACAGAGGCAGAGCAGGTGCAGGTGAAGGCACAGCGTTTTGCTCACACCAAGGGGAATCGGCTAAAGAAAGAAACGAGATGCTTCACGTGTCCCTTGCGGACACGGAAAACGATCCCTCTCACCCTTTTATTTGAACCACTAATAAACTAACTTCTAAACCATCAAACAACAATAAATAATATTATAATATACGCGGTCCTAATTTTTAGCTTGCACTAGATACAATTAATTAACTAATTCATCGATTATGGGAAAATAATTAGGAGATGTACAATAAAAATTACAGTGCTTGTAAAATAAAAATAAAAAAAGAAGATATTAACAAGTATCACTTCATTCTATTTTATTTATCCAGCGTATTGTTTTGCTGACATGTAAAATCAGAAAACCAGTCTAAAAGGATAAATACTAATAATATGATAAAACTGGTGGGTGAAATGCTTTCTCAAGAAAAGGAAATGTGAGGGAGATAGATGAGAACAGAGACTTCGTTTGGATATTGAAAATTGGATGAAGTTGTGAGTGTAACAAGTGTACATGCTTCTACCAATTCATTAACATTTCGCAACTATTATTGTGTGTGGATATAATAATAATAATATTATTATTATTAGTATAATTATTAATATGGTTAAGAATAACTATCAATAAAGTTCGAAAAAGAAAAAGAGACATGGACGTGGTCCTACCACCCTTGAGGTTCATGACCATGTAGAAGTGTGTGGGTGAGCTTTTATGTGAAGAGTTTTCTTGTTAAATTTTTCAAAAATTATTTTTAAAGTTATATTAAAATTTTATAGAAAAAGCTTTATATCTGGATGACAGATTGTATTGTTAAAAAATTAATTATTAATTAAATTAGTAAACATTTCATATTAAGAACATAACTATAAGATAATATAATGTTTTGTGTTTTTGTAATTTTTGTAGTACCCGAAAATTCTTATCTTTTGCAATAGTGAGTATTACTATTACATGATGTACTGTGATTATTCATCAATCTTGTAAAATTTACTAGATGATCGTGGTCACATTCGCAAAAACAGTAATAATTGTGCGTGATTATTCGAGCGTGATAATTGCTTAAAAAATTGGTCGCACCATTAATCATTATTCTACTTATACGGTCAACCCCTAAAATGATTAGTTTAATGAAATATATTCTTATTAATTTTCCTTCTCAGTATGTTTCGGTAGAATTTGTTTCCTCTCACAGTATATTATCAACAATTTGATTCGAAGGTTTAGGGATTATCCGGCCTTTGTTTCCACCACTACCGATACAGATAATTAATATTTTTAGGGTTGTAAAAGTGAGTAAATTTGACTCACTAACTCACATTGCATTCATTACTTTAGTGCCTAAATCTCATAATTCTATTGACCGAATAAATATAGACATATATCTTTGGTAAGATGAACATATAAGGTAATGTCCAAAATCTTATCTAGAGTGAAGAAGGTGTTGTCCAACATAATTGATGCTTCAAAATCTGCATTCATCGTTAGAAGAGGCTTATGATTCTATAAGTTGGGAGTTCCTTTACTATATGATGAGTATATTAGGTTTCTATAATAAGTGGACTATGTGGATGAAGGGTTGCCTAGAGTCATATACTATTTTAGTGTTGTTATAAGGAAGCAGGTATACAAAGGATTGAAAGTAGAGTTGTTGTTGTTGACAAGCAGGTATACTATTTCATAATATTACAGTTTGTTGTTGACACACTCTTTGTGTGTGAAGCAAACCTCCAACATATTCTGGCCATAAAAAGTATACTGAGATGTTTTGAAATGGATTCAGGCCTTAAGGTAAACTTTCGCAAAAAGTACGATCAAAGTCTTAGGTGTAGATAGAAATGTTATACAAAGATACTTTGAGGTATTAAATTACAATATTATGAAAGTGACATTTAAGTATCTAAGCTTTCCTATGAGGGTGGAGGAACCCTAGAAAGTAATCATTTTAGAAATATGTTGTTAGTAAAATTAAAAACAAGTTATCAAGATGGAAAGGCAAATTCTTATCATTTGCAGGGAGAATTTGTCTCATAAAATTTGTCATTATTGTCCCACCTCTATACTATTTCTCTTTCTACAAAGCCCAATTTGTGTATGCAAGACAACTATAAAACTTCAAAGAAATTTTTTTTAGGGATGGGTTTTCGAGGGTAGAAGGATAGCCTAGGTAAAATGGGATAACCTATGCAAACCTAAAGAAAAGGGAGAGATAAGAATAAAATATAATGGGTTGTTCAACAAAGTCCTATTAGTTGAGTGGAAGTGAAGATTAAGTGTGAATGAGCACGAATTGTGGAAATTTATATTTGAATCAAAATATGGATCTTGGAGAAATTTAAATGGAAATTTCAAAAAACAATATGTGTAATATCCTAGCCGGAAATTACTTATTTAAAACAAAACAAATTTCAGTTCGTAATCATCATACCAATAATATACACACACCAGAAGTCCAATCCAAGCATCACAACACCACTAAAGCCAAAAGCTAGAGAAAACTGGGCAACCCAGTTTGTGTCGCCTGGCGGACAGCACCAAGCCGCTAGGCGGTGCATAGAAAACCCATAAAAATGGGTTATTGAGGCATGAGTCGCCTGGCGGACCTTCAACACACCATTGGCATACATAAGACTCAAACCCAAATCCTCTCACACAAACAAGTAATCTCAACCATTTGATCTAGTACTTTTTCACATCATAATGGTTAGTACTAACTGTCATAAAGGCTTCTACTACCCGCATTTATTAAATAATTATTTATTTAATTATTTAAATTTAGTGGGTCTTACAATATGCATCTTTCTGATGGAAATATTTAAGTGAAGTAAGTGGTGAAGGTCATGAAGGAAGATGGTTTGATCAAAATATTGGGTTGAAAGTTAGATTAGGGGCTAAGGTCAAGTTTTGGGAGGACACATGGATAGGCGATATCCCATTAAATGTTATATTGCCTAGGTTATATGCTAGATCTAATAATAGGGAACAAACATTAATTGAGTTAGGAAGTTGGATTAGTGAGAAATGGTGTTGGAAACTGAGTTGGAGGAGAGAATTATTTGAATGGGAAAAACCTCAACTAATAGAATTCATAAATATATTAATACATAACTCATTACATAGAGAAGGTGAAGATACGTGGATTTGGAAAGATGAGGAGAGGGATAATTATATGGTAAAATCGGCTTATATAAAATTGCATAACACATTTAATGGGAAAATTGTAACCCACTTAATTTTTACCTATAACATTGCCAACAAGGTATGAAATATATGCATTAGATAGGTAAGTATAAGCACTAAACACTATAATCAACCATATGTTCATTTCCAAACTTTTTCCATGTTGCATTTTAACAACAAAGGGAGCAATCTATGGAAGGGATTATGGATTCCTATCATATGGAACATTTGGAGTCATAGGAATATAGTTGTTTTTAGGCAAGGAAAAGTTGATGTAGAGGAAATTTTCACTATGGCACAATTGAAAGTGTGAACATGATTGAAACGCAAAATTCCTACTATGAAGTTTTCATATGTTGAATGGCGCCAATGCCAATTGAGTGCATTAGATATGTCTCATAGGCAATATAGAGAGGAATACCATAAATAGAAGGATATCTAAGAAAGGGAAAGATAGACTAACCTATAATAGGAAGAGAGGGAAGGGTATATAATATACTAGAAATACCTTTGTGTTTGTATCCAACTTTTGTGTAGGTGTCTTGAAGCTACCACTAAGGAAAACAAAGTTCTATATACCCACTAAGAAGGAGTACAAAATGATTTTGAAAGCTAATTACGGGAAAGAAAGTTGAATTGTGGTGAAAAATCTTATGTAAGGAATAAAGTATTGCTCTAATAGGTGTTGGATAAATGTTGTCATGTGCATTTGATGAAGTTCATTGAAGATTTAGTGCACTCTTTTAAATAGGGCTTAGATTGATTTTTGTAATCTTTTTTTGTAACATATGGGTTGGATAGGTATACTTGTGAATTGACGTGTAAGTTTGACAAGGAAAATGTAATTAAGAGACATATTATCACAATTCCTATAAATATTATATATAAGGGTTGAAGTATTCCAATAAAAAAAAGTAAGTTGGATCTAATTTAACCCTCTATTAAACCAAAAAAGAAAAGAAAAAACTCAATTTTTTCAACTTCTATTATAAGTTAAATTAATTAATCACTACAAAAATAATTGTTTTTAATAGGGGTTATATTTGGCGTTTCTGGGGGTTTTAACCCCCACTAATGGTTTTACCAGGGGTTTGAAATTCCCCCAGAAAAGCAAGCGTGGCTAACGGATTACC
>Ga0214544_1012130_pt1 | contig 11436 bp, 7 predicted proteins | sample CNSS3metaG_FD_160074 | JGI IMG/M metagenome (GOLD analysis project Ga0214544, IMG submission 160074) | Root nodule microbial communities from cowpea collected in UCLA plant growth center, Los Angeles, California, USA - CNSS3 | ecosystem: Host-associated > Plants > Roots > Nodule | place: USA...
TGTGACAATTTATTATTGTTACTATTACATACAATTAAAAGTGACAATTATTTTTGTCACAATAAAACCTAATTTTTGTGACATTTGAAAATATTGTCACAAATACAATAGTGACAAGATTTCTAGTAACAATTTAATTTTTGTCACAAAGTATTAATTGTGACATATTTATAACCTTTAGTGATGAATATGTATATCACTAAAACTATTTTTTCTTGTAGTGTTTGTATTAAGAAATTCTCGTGCGATCCTTGTGTGTTACTTCAAATAGCCAAAACTTTTTATCTCTTCCAATTTCCGTTGATTCCTCTGACAGAGAACACAGATTATGTTGTATCTGTGAAGTTTCAGCCACACAACACTGTAAAATGGTTAGAAATAGTTATATGTTTAAAAATGTTAAATCAATATGGATTTATTTGCTTTTTATAGAAAACTAACACAAAATGTTTTACTTAATAATAGTATAATAGTGATTTTTTATCACCATTGACAAATATAAATGAGATATTACCAACGATTCGTTTTAAAAAATATATTGAAAATGTGAATATAAAACTTTTAAATACTTTATTCTCTTTAAAAAAAAACAAATCATATATATACAAAGAAAATCCAACTCCCATAGGATAAAATTAGTATTATGATGTATTTTATGATCTCTATTTACCCAAAATATTATACATATATTCTATGTTGAGGTTTATTCGTATCAAAGATTATTGGATAGATTTGACATTCTATGAACTATATGCAATGGTAGATTTGTATCAAAAAATTCTCAAACCGAATCCCTAAAACATCACTTCCTCATGAAGTTTACAACAGATAGTTTCCTTTTCAAAATTTATGTTTCCTTATAATTTCATAATGTAGTCACTTTTTAGTAATAATATTGTCTAAAAAACTTAACAATATGTAATAACAAATAGCATAATTGATGGCAGCAAGAGATAAAATAATAACACTATAGAGATAAGATTCATATTTTTAACCCACTTTTAAACTATTTCAGGTAGGGATGTCAAAAAAATCCGTACCCGCGGATATCTGCAGATAAAACCCGCAATAGGTAAGAAACAAATATTAAAAATGAATACCCACTACCTGTGGATACGGGTATTTTTTATACCCGCATGTTAACGGCGCGGGTACAGATATCATAGTATCCATACCCATGGATACCCGTACCCGTTAAATTTTAATTCACAAAAATACCTTCATATATATATATATATATATATATATATATATATATATATATATATATATATATATATATATATGAGTCTTCATTCAGTAATGGCATTCGGATTCTTACCCCACATCGGAGTAGATTACTTCCAGATACAAGATACAGTGGAGGCATTGATGTGTCTCCAAGACTGGTTATGAACCAACATGAAAGGTAATGAAATTAACACTTTAACACTTTTACTTAAATATTTTAATTAAGTGATGGTTAGAAATTTTTAATGAACTTCTATGTTTTTAGGCTCTTTTATATTAAAATTGGACAACATAAAACTTTATACAAAATGTTGTAAGAGGTGGACATCGATGAAGTTAGTAATTTCTTTAATATTTAATTCAAAAATAAACTACATTATAAATTGTTAGTGATTTTTTATTTGTTTATTGTTCAGGAATCAATCAAGGAAAGTGAGTTTGTTAATCTAAGTACTAATCATGGTTAAATATTTGTTTTTTTAAATATTTTTGTAAATACCCGCAGATACTCGTGGATACCCACAGATATGAGAAAAATAGGCGGGTACCCGCATAACGGATACCCGACGGATATGGGTACGGGTACGGGACAAATATTTATCCAGCAGGTAGGGTACGGAGGAGCTACTACCCGTACCCTACCTGCCCCATTGACATTCATATTTCCGGGCATATTAAATGCATTTTTTATTATATAAAACACTAGTAAGAATTTGAAAATTTTGTTTCTCATTCGTATCCGAGTTTTTAATTAGATTATCCAGAAATTCCTCCATCATTCCTTCTTTTTATCTAATTTATAAAGACAATCTATTCCTATATGACTATACTTTTCATCATAAATATCTCTATAACCTTTTAAATAAATCTTATTATGTTCTATACTGATAACAAACCTATAAGGGGTGCACAATAGTGATATTAATCTCAATAAACATTAATATAATAATCACATAATTAGGACTGATAAAATGTTATAATTTTATATGTTTTCGTATCAAATAATCTGAGCTGAGCTTTAGACAATATAATAACAGTGATGTGCATTATAGTAAAAACACGTATGCACCCGAATGTATAATCAATCAAATTATGTTGTAAAATATGTGAAACAGCACATCATCTTCAATCAAATTTTATGTATATTATATTCTTTTATATGAAAAGTAAGTCAACTTCATTTTCTTAGGAAATCTTACAACAGAAAATAAACCTTTTCAGTTATAAAAGTAACGTTCTGCTTTAAAGCTCTTATAATTTATAACACCAAATTTTGTCCAGTTTTGCAAACCTATCAATTTCTAATAGAGACGTAAAAATGGGTTGGAATCCACAATATGGTTTATTACAGATTCGAATCGGGTTGGATTAAATGTTTTTTACAAATTTTAATATGGATTGATTTTTTATCCAGTTCACCCGGGTTGAACTCGTGATGAGCCAGGTTGACTCACAAACCTGCAAATAAAGGGTCACACAAGTATTTTTTTGTTAAGTTGGACTTTGTATTTGGATCATGTTAGGTTGCTTTTTTTTAGACAATATAAAGATAATTTGTATTTTTGTGATTTTAGTTTGTATTTGGATTATATTAAAGTTTATTTAGATTTTAATTAGAATTATAATTTAGTTTTGACTCAAAAAAATATTGTATTCTTTTAATTAAGTGAGTCTGTGAGCCAACCTGTTTAACCCACCAACCCGCGATAGATCGAGTAAGGTTAAAACTTTTTTGGCTCGCTAATTAATAAGTGAACCGAATTGAGTTGGCTCACTAAGTGATTAACCCGTGATCATTCGAAGTGAGTCAGACCGAATTACTCATTTTGACAGCTCTAACTTCTAAGTAATTGTACATCGTCTTTTTTTCTCTTTTTTTATCTAGCGTACATCCACTCACAGTAAAGTCCTCAAATTTGTCGGTAAAATACGTTTTACCGATAATTTTTTTTAAAGTTACAAAATTTTTGCTGTAATTACATAATCTTTTGTAATGTATAAAGGTTCAAACAAAGTTTAATTTTTGTGAATTTTAGTAGTTATAATAATCGATTATCTATTTATCATTACAAGAAAATCTTCATTAATGATCAATTTTAATTAAAAAAAATTATAATTGGTTTGTAAAATTTAACTACTAAAATCTTGACTATGAAAAAAATTAATTTATAAATTAGTCACTAAATATTAACTAGCAAGATTTTCACTACAAAATGAATTAATTAATTTTTAAATTAGTCTATAATTAAATAATAATTAAAATTAACTACTAATTATAATTTTTTATTTATAATAATGACTATTTTATTAACAAGTAATTTTTTATTTTGAAAATTAATATTTAAATTGGTTAGTAGTGACTAAGAATTTTTAATCACTAAAATTAATTATTATTTAAGAGTTTTATTACTATATATTTTTTACAATCAATTCAATTTGTTCTCAATCAATTCATGTTCAAATTATTTTGTATTTTCATGATAATTGCCTTTTCAATTAAAGATTTGATTCGTTTGTGCAATAACTACGAAGTATAAGAAATCTATTTGAACTTGATAAATGGAAAGAATGAGCTGTATACTTAAAAACTAAAAATGAGGAACGAGAAAAAAAACAGGAACCACGAGTATTTGTATAAATCTAAATGATCGTGTTATTAGATTATTAAAACCGTTTTTCTATGACATTATCTGTTATAAGAAAAAAAGAAAGGAGGGTTAAATATATTTTTGTTCCTCAACTTCAGTAAAAATTAAAATTAGTCTATCTTCGAAACTTGAACTCAATTCAGTCCTCAAACTCTAAAAATGTGTGAATTTATTTCTTTTAACCAAATTTTGTTAGATTTGTTTAATATTTCAAACGTATTTCTTATCTAACATTCAACTAATGTTGAAGTAGGATTTTGTCAAATAATGTAAACAATTCAAATGCTATCATGAAATACATTCAAAATTTCACATAAATTTAACAAATTAGATTAAAAGGACTAATTTCACATACTTCTACAATTGAGCGACTAAATTGGATCAAAATTTTAAAAATTGATTAATTCTAAATTTTATTAAAAGTTAAGGGACTAAAACCATATTAAAAAAAAAAAGTAATGAAAACTTGCGTAAATCCCTCTCCTCCCAAGATAACTTCCTTCGATGCACTAATCTTCTTCAATAATCAATTATGGTAGCCTGTAGGGATGTCAAAAAAATTCGTACCCGCGGGTATCCGCGGATAAAACCCGCAACGGATAGAAAATAGATATTAAAAATGGATACCCGCTGCCCGTGGATACGGGTATTTTTGATACCCGCATGTTAACGGGGTGGGTACGGGTATCATAGTATCCGTACCCGTGGATACCCGTACCCGCTAAACTTACACCCCTTGACATTCTTCTCATTCCTTTCTTTGAAATTGGGCATATACATCACCTTATATAGATAATGACGTTTATGGTATGCTTGTTGTCAAAGATAGAATCAAAATAAGAATACTTGGCACATGGCAATTGAGGTTTATTATTTGTTTATTTTTCAGGAATCAATCAGAGAAAGTGGGTTTGTTGATTAAAACACTAATTAAAGAATTTTCATTCTGTTGAACGTCATTTTATATTTACTTTTACAATTATTTGGACTTGTATCAACTTGAGTTTATTTGAACTTTATTCAAAATTGATGACAATGATGCATTTTATTTTATTTTATTTGAATTTATGATTAACTATTTATTTTTTAAATAATTTTTCAAATACCTGTGGATACCCGCGGATATGAAAAAAATAGGCGGGTACCCGCATAACGGATACCCGACAGTTATGGGTACGGGTATGGGACATATATTTATCTAGCGGGTAGGGTACGGGGGAGCTACTACCCGTACCCTACCCGCCCCGTTGACATTCCTAGTAGCCTGAGCTGAGTACACGAGATTCACGCAATTGTTGTGAAGATGATTGAAATCGTCTACTATGGTACTTTTAGTTTTCTAATAATTTGTTTATTTATTTATTTATTTCAATTAATTATTTCATTAAAAAGAGCCTCATTAACTTATAAAAGAAATTCACTGAATTATTTGATGATAAACTCATACATAGAATTTAACCGATGTTTATGGAATAAGAATGGAACCAAAATAATAGAAAAACAAAAAAAAAATGAAGTTGGCATGTGACTTAAGTAATTAAGATGAAGAAGATGATCACATTTTTAGGGACACCAAATTATGGAGTTCAGATTCACTATTTTTTTTTCTCTGCTAAATATAAAAAATATATTGTATTAGTATTTTAAATATTTTTTTAATATATTTTAAAATATTAAAATTATTGATAATAACTATATTATGAAAATACAGTAAAATATTGGTTAAAATACTTCCTTCATCCACGTTTTTGTTGAAAAATCTCAAATAGGTCCTAAGATTTTTTTTAGTCTCAATTAGGTCCATATTTTTGAAGATGTGTAACAATTAGGCTCATTCCGTTAGTATGGTGTTAACGGTGTTAAGGATATACACGTGTCAGCTTCTCATTTTTTTGAATTTTTTTTTTGAATTTTTTTAATTCCTTTTGAAAATTATTCATGTCACACGTCACATCAATATTGTGTCACGTGTCAAGTCAGTAAGGTGACACGTGTCAAGTCATTGTTTGAATCTCAATTTGGTCCATATATTTGTTATTTTAATTATATTTCAGTCCATTTTTTTTTAATTTTCAATTTCATTCTCTTCAAATTGAGATCAAATTTAACTTTTATATAAATTTTATAATGATATTTTTATTAAACATTTTAATAATATTAAGTTTATTTTATATTTTGTTTTAAAATTTTAAAATATTTATTTTAATTTGTTACAAAATTGTTTTAAATAATTTATATACAAATGTTAGAGTTGGTTTAAAATTAACAATTTTATAAATTTAAATATAAAATTTTAAAATAATTTTGTAAAAAATTAAAATAAATATGTTTAAAAATTTTAAAAAAAATGGACTGAAATGTAATAAAAATAACAAATATATGGACTAAATTGAGATTCAGACAATGATTTGACATGTGTCACCTTATTGACTTGACACGTGACACAATACTGACGTGACACGTGGCATGAATAATTTTCAAAAAAAAATTAAATAATTAAATAAAAAATTTAAAAAAATGTGGAGTTGACACGTGGCACATCTTTAACACCGTTAACTCTATACTAACGGAATGAGCCTAATTGTTACACATTTTTAAAAATATGGACCTAATTGAGACTAAAAAAAATTTTAAGACCTATTTAATATTTTTTAACAAAAACATGAACCGAGAGTATTTTATCCTAGAAATAGTACCAAAAAGTTTAACTGAGAATTCAAATTATATATTTACCCTCGTTTCTAGGGACATATGACTGGGAGCCTTTAATTGACTTTACATATATTTAGCAGACAAATATTTAATAAGTCTGTAGGAATGATTTTGTTATAATTTATTTTTATGTTAATATTTTTATTTTATCAAATAAAAAAATTAAAGTATTCAAACTATAATTACTTAACCTTAATACACGGTCTTAATTGCAGTAGACCATTCAAGGATTTTGATAATAATAAATTTTCTTAATATTATTTAAACATTTTTTCAATGTATACTTTTATAACAGTAGAAGAAAACCATGAACATACAAGCTTAAAAACAAACTCAAGAATAAAACCTTTTTATCTATTAATAAAATAGTTTATGTTAAAATATATAATTTTAGTTAAAATTTATTTTTTCAATTCTTTTGTATAAATTGTCTATTAAATAAGTATTAAAAGAATAATATTAATTTTCTTTTTCAATTGATCTGAAAGATGTCAAAATGAGTAATAATTGTGAATAAATTTGGCTCTAAGTTGAAAAACAAATCAAATTTTTTAAATGTAAATTAATTTAAATGTGACTCGAAGAATTTACAGTTAAATTAAAGATAAATTAACTTATAACGTATCAACAACTTTTTATTAATTTTTATTGTTATTTTATTAAATTTTAATTATAAAGTAAATTGATAATTTGATCTTTTGAGCACTATAATATTATTTAATAATTTTAATATATTATTTTTTATAAGTTTTTAATTATAGATGTAAGATGCTAATTTGATTTTTTCAATACTAAAATATTATTGTATAAGTTATAAATATTATAGTTTTCAACTACTATTTTTAGTCTTATAATATATATATATATATATATATATATATATATATATATATATATATATATATATATATATATATAAATCAGGAAAGATTACCCTTGACTATAAAAGAGTTCAGAGATATAATTTCGTATAATTTATTAAGTAAAGATTACTCTTTAAATAAGTGCGTTTACTTATTTAAAATTAAGAAAAGATTAAAAAATTAATCAAAAATAGTTTATTATTAGGAAAAAAACAAAAAATTATTTATATACTTATATAACCAGATACACTCATTTTGTAATCTTTATTTGTTTAATAAAACATCTTAAGCAAGTTGTTTAGAGAATAACTATAAGCACATTGTTGTTTAGAGAATACCAATTAAGCAGATTGGTTTTTAAATAATAACTATTAAGCAAATTGTTTAAAGAATAACTATTAAACAGATTGTTTAGAGAAACTAGTAAAAATCAAAAGTAATTTATATTAGCCTTACTTTATATTGTTTAAAGTATATAATACACTCATTTTATAATCTTTATTTTTTTAATAGCAAATTGTTTAAAGAATGAACAGATATATCTAATTGTTTAAGATCAACCAATATAAAATTTGTGTAATATAAAGTTTGTGTATTGTATACTCTATTGCCCACCAGACAATCTAGTATAGCCCTAAGTAAAAAAAATTACAATTAAAAGTTTATTCAACCCCTTTTGAAACCACCTCTTCAAAGCCATCGTATATGTTTTAACATAAAAAATATTCATATAATATTTTATTATTTAAACTTCTCACAATAATTTATACCAAAAATTGGATAAATAAAATGGACTACATAGAATAGTGAAGAAAAAGTACAATAAGTATGAAAATAAGAAAATAAAGTCTTGAGAAAGAAATACAAAGAAAAAAGGTATAAAATGCTTATCCAAAAAAAGACAAATCCAAAACTAAGAAAATATAAAATATCATGAAGGATGTGAATAAAATAGATCGAAATAATCTTGAAAAACATATCTAAAGTATAAATAACATTAAAATATACCTCTACCAAAAGATATTGACAAACTTTTAAAGCAAGAGATTGAATGAATCTTGAGAAGAAAAAATATATAAAGTAAAAATAACATAAAATATACTTCTACCAAAAAATGACAAACTTTTAAGGTAATTTCTAATGTGAATAAAAGAGATGAAAAAAATCTTGAGAAAAAAATATCTTGAGTAAAAATAACATTAAAATAATACCATTAAAATATACTTCCACGAAAAAAGCGTTTTTAATGCAAGTTAATAGAAGAATCATATTAACATTTAGATTTTCCATTACAATTTCAGTCCTAATTCTTAATATGTCCATATATGTGAAATGTTAATTCATCTGAAATTTTAAAAAATTAATGCTGCCGAATTAATTTCAGGATTTTCAATTCAGTCCTAATCAATCTTTCCATCAAAGATGTTAAATGTCAAATGTTTAGAATAGGATTAAATAAGTAAAAATAAAAAACTATAATAATGTATTTTATGGAAAGTGAAAACAAAAAACAAGCGTGTGTGTGTGTCAACAGTATAGAGAGGGAAAAAGCTCAAATGATTAAATTAGCCCCAGAGAAGCACTTTTGTATAAAGTGTTGGAAGAATCTGCAGGTGAAGTTGCAAGTATCGCTTTCTTTCCCATCTTAATTTTGTTCTTTGCAGAAGAAACACAACATCACCAGATTAAACCTAGTAAAATCGAATCAAATACCAACTAATTAACCAAAAAACATAATAAAAATTGAAAAGTCGTAGTTTGAGGATCTGCAACTGGATCCATCGATACATGAACGAGTCCTCAAAGCATCACAGCATAAGAAGAGAGCAAAATGTAGCCAAGAACAACTTGCCGGCGAAGAAGACGACGGCGAAGAGAGAGTAAACACATAACTGCCGGCAAGTCATCCTTGGCTGCACTCTACTTTCTGCCTCTTGTTGTGAGTTGAGAGAACCTAAAGCTACCTTCATCAATGGTGGTTCATGTGGCTCTATATATAGCAGAACAGAAACATATTTTATTGGACTCATAGCTGCATCTATCTGAGATCACTCTGAGTCACCGATTTTCTATATCAGGATAATGCTTTATGGAAGACAGCCACATAAGGAAAGGGACACGTGCAACTCTATGCGTCTATCCACGTTATTCCCTTCATTTTTTAATCTCAACACCTCTTCCGCTGAGATCATTCATGAATCATCTACAACAAAACCTTATTCCTGCAATTTTATTTATTTTCGAATTCATTCTCGTTACCCTCCATGCATGCATTCTCAGTGCTCTATGCTGCTTTTAATGTTGATTCATTTCTAAATATGTGTTCAAGTCCTTAAGATGAGTATTAAAACTAATGAAAATAAATTTATATATATGACTGAATATATAAGAAATTAATTAAATTAAATATTAATGGTAGTTGAGATTTTTATAGATTGGGAGGTTGTAGACTAATTACTTCAGAAAATAGAAAAAAATTATGTTTTAACGGACAAATTTTAAAGTATATTCTATTAATGTGCTTTATCAATATATTACTATATATTTTTTGTATTATTTTTTCCTCACTTGATCTCATCTCTTGTATATACTAGTCTTATCTTTCTCATCCATTTTTCAAATAAATCTTAATATTTTCTTGTTCGGTTGACAATACGAAGACAATAAAAGGTCGAACAAGTTTATACATAAACTATATGTTAATGTTGTTTGAGATTATTTTAAGAAGAATCTTTCGTATACTCAAAATTGTTGTGAATAATTCAAATAAGAGTTTAAGTTATACTTTAATTAAAAAAAATGAATACTTTATAAAAAAAATTTAAATATAATATCTCAAAATTTTAAGTTAAAAATGATATTAATTCTTATGTAAATTATGTTCATATAATATGTATATAACCTCTCTTTATGAGAATGTGCTCGATTAAGAAAACAAACTATAAAAAATGGTGGTTTACATCTATTTTGTAATTAGAGAAAACAGAAAGAAAGTAATTTAAAAGATATATGATATAATAATTTATAACGTGCTTTTCAGTATGTCTATATATATTATTATTCTATATATTTTAAATTAATACATACTATTTTAAGACATGAATTAGGTTCATTTATACAATTAAAATTTGTAAATATTTTAATTGATTGATTGAAAAGTAATAAACCGTTATAAACTTGCCATATACAATATTCTAAAACAAAACACTTGGCACATACATGCAAGATATTATTCACTGGATCGTAACATATTATATTTTTTTCTCAATGTCTTTCATATTTGGTGATATCTCTATAACTGGACAATACACCTAGGTTATTTAGGATGGAAGGTGTATCCATACCTCAAACTCTTAAAATTTTGTGTATGTACAATAGAAATTAATAAAAATTAAATTAGGTAGATTTTAATGTATTTTTTAAAAAGTACAGTATTTTAGATATTTTTTTGCAAGACTCTCTCTGAATTGATGTTCCTAGAGTGAGTACTTGCGGGCATTTGGACTCTCAAGTGTTAGTAATACTTCTAAGTTAGATGTGAGTAAGAGATGAACGCAAAAATAGTTACTTTCCTTGAACACTGAATTCTATTTTATATTATCTGAGTCTAATCATAAGTTCATTAACTTTGTAACTGTTTTTATTCTCTTCCTAAATATGAATAAAACTCTATAAATGTCCTATTGTAATTGTAACTGTCGTTACATTCTGTTATACTGCTCATATTCTTGAATGTACTCTTACAGTCCTATCTCCCATTTGTGATGTAAGTTTGTCTTCCTGAGTCCATATGCATTGAGATGTAGATATGTATGCCTCCTGAACACTGGCGGAACTATGATGTGACAGGGGGAGCCACGGCTCCCCCATTTTTTTTTTTGAATTTTTTTTATATATATTTATATATTTTTTAAAATTATATTATATATTATTTATATTAAAATTATATTATGGAAAATTATAATAAAAGATAAAATAAAAAA
>Ga0214544_1012133_pt1 | contig 11434 bp, 8 predicted proteins | sample CNSS3metaG_FD_160074 | JGI IMG/M metagenome (GOLD analysis project Ga0214544, IMG submission 160074) | Root nodule microbial communities from cowpea collected in UCLA plant growth center, Los Angeles, California, USA - CNSS3 | ecosystem: Host-associated > Plants > Roots > Nodule | place: USA...
CACACACACACACAACACACACACACACACACACACACACACACACACACATATATATATATATATATATATATATATATATACACATATACATCACATATAGTTTCTCATAATTCACCTCTTGTGTATTTCCAGCCAAACCATACCAACTCATTATTCTCGAACCATGAATATGGAACTCCGTCTCATATCATTATCATGCCACATTGATACCAACCCCTTTCATGTCTCATGTCAAACTCATACCAACCTCATAATTTCAATTCCATGAATCATCTCTTACATATATCATACATAGTTAGAGCTCATAAATCACAACTCATACGCCCTCCCATTTCATGTATACTCATTCATTTCATATTTTAACATAGCAATACAACCAAGCATGTATTTAATACCTCAAATAAGGATTCCAAGCAGTATCCACACATTCTCTCGCCCAACCCTCGCTTAGGCCAGAGGCCCTCGCTTAGGTGAGAGGGGTCCTCTCGCTTAAGCGACAAGCCCTCGGTTAGGCGAGATCGCGACAGAGGCGAACGGGTGTTTCTCGCGTACTCGCTTAGACGAGTCCTCCCTCGCCTGAGCGAGCCCGCTCCTCGCCCAAAAGTGGGGCCCCTCGCCTGGGCTGCAACTGCAAAGACCCATCCTCGAACTCCCACGCAAGCTCGCTTAGGCGAGCGTCTCTCGCCTGAGTGAGATAACACCTCGCTCAAAACTAAGACCCTCCGCCTGAGCGAGAGCTCGAGTGCAAGCTGAGGTTGGTTCTCTACAAGTCTCGCCTAGGTGGGACCAAGTCGCTTGGGCGAGATCAACAGACAACGCCACTGTTCAACCTGCATCAGCTATACATTCGCACCCAATAATATTTCCAGCCATCTCATACGTTCACAATAACATGCAATCTCAACCAATCCCGATACAAACACACAACCACAGAAAACACATCACACAACCAGAGGGTTCTAGCTTCCCTTACCTGGAGAAGGGCCAACAGCTAGGTTCTTGGGTGTACACAGAGAAAGGCAGCAACTCCTAGAGCAGTTTAGCGAGCTGGAAACAAAAGAACAGAAGGACATGAAGCCATTTAGTACGACCCTAGTTGGAACTCGAAGCAACTGTGCTAAAGAAGAGAGGTATGGGATGGGATGCAACTTACGTGGAACGAAACTGGCTCGAACAAGTGCCACAGAGCTCCAAGGCTGAACCCTATCGGAGAGGGTGACAACTACTCAAGGGGGCTAGGAAATCTGTTTCAACAAAGTGAGAGGAATGAGGTTTAGGGCAGACTTAGGGTTTGTTTCCCTTTGGGCCAACCCTTAGGCCCAACTCACATGGGGCAGCCCTTTTAATTTAGGGCTGAAAATATTGGGTCTTACAGGTGTTAGTTTTTCTCAAAAATTTATTGGATCACTTTATTTTCAATAACCATCATATAAATGAGAATTAAAATGTTTTATATTCAGATTATTAGGAATAAAATTTACAAAAGAAAAAAAGAAAATAATAATTACCCACTCCATGATCAAAGTGTTTAAAGTTGGAAGCATTTTGTTTGATGCAAAAATTCAAAGTGGAATGGCTTAAGGTTGGCTTAAGGTTAATCAACATGTTCTATCATTACATGTCCGTTTTTTGTTATCATACATAATATTTAGTAACAAAGCATTTTAATAATTTTTTCTTGTTACTTTGCTCGGTTCAAATGTCAATAATGTTATAATGAATTTTAAGTCTAACTTAACCTTGAACTAGGTTTATAAGTGATGATTGCACCCACTTTATATAGTTATATACTGTAAATTGATTTTATCACTAATCGATATCGAACATTCAACACACTCTCTCACACCGAGGTGTATACATATTGATTATGAGACTAGACATTAATGGGTGGTTGGATAACAGATGAAACAATAAACCCAACAAACAACAAACTTTACCATGATAGGCTATAACCCATGGCTATGGTACCATGTTAAGTCCAAGTCAATGGATGGTTTAATATGTAAACAATGGTGAATGATACCACCTAAGTATTCTTTTGATACCTTACCAGTTATCTATATTAGGAGAGCTCATAATTGGCTAAACTTATTTGTTGAGTCACAAACTATCATACCACCCACTAATATCTAGTATCACGCTTGAAATATATATGTCTCAGTGTAAGGGGTGTGTTAGAAGTCCCATATCGACTAAAAATAAGGTCAATTCAAAGTATATAAATAAGTGCAAACCTCATCTTACAAATCAATTTTATAAAGTTGAGTTAGGTTTAAATTCACTTTTTAACGAATGATATGTTAATTTTCGGATGGTTTTATCATTTTGAAATTGATACATAGGCATTGTACAAGTTCTGATTTTATTTTGTCTTTTCTTATACAAACACATTAAGTATATACAATATTTAATCAATTAATGCATATACATTAGCATATTATTTATTTGTTATTTTTAATATAGTGATTTCCTGCAAGGTTTTATTATAATTTTCACGATCAATTGGGATGAAAAAAAATGGCTCTTAAATAAATATGAAGTAGTATTGTTATGGTTATTTTCGATGTTAAACTATGGTTAATGAATCATAGAATATATCTAAACATAATAAACAAATGTGGGTTATAAACGATGACAATTGTAGTCTCTCTTTTATATATATATATATATATATAAATTAGGCTAATAGGTATATAAAAAAATCAATAAAAAATTATGAAATAAAAATAGTTTTTTTACTAAAGAAAGAAATAATTTGAAAATTAAAAAAGGTGAGAAATGTTTTTTTCTAATAATTTATCATATGTTACTATTACTCAACTATGTCCTACTCTTACTCTTTGCATTTGAAAGCTTCTTTTGGTACGTTAATTTATTAACCAAAACCTTTTATACCTTTTCCTTTTATTGGAATGCGAGTGTTGATTTTAATGATTATAATATGCTGCTTATATTAGATGTTTCAAAATAATGCATAAGATGCACACTAAACATGAATATTGGAATGAAGAATTTTGAGATAGCTATTGAATAATAAATATGTCTAGGTATTAACCCTATATTATGAGAATAATTTATTTTTGTTTTTGGTGATATTCTTTTCTAAAAGAGATATATAACATCTTACAAAAATTATAAATTATTTCTTTTATTTTTTTAATATACATCGCATAACATTAATTATCACGTTGAGTCTCACTTACTTGATAATTAAAATCTTTCATAATCATTTCATTGATTATCATGATGAGTCTTAGACTTGCTTGATAATTAAAATCTTTCAAAATTCTCATTAATTATCATGTCGAGTTCGGACTCGCTTGATAATCATTATTTTCATAACTTTTAATTATCATGTCGAGTGTCAGACTCACTTGATAATCATTATTTTCATAACATTAATTATCATGTTGAGTCTCAGATTCGCTTGATAATCATTATTTTCATAACTTCATAATCATATTTCCATAACATTAATTATCATGTCGTCTCATGAAAGGTTTGTTTTCCCTATTCTCAAAAGCTATTCTCGTGAGGGCAATAATCAAGTTTTATTATAATATTATATTACTATCATACGTATTTTCTTGGTTGTACCTTGTTTTGAAGTGTTTCATTTGGTTTGGGTTGTTCAAAACTAGTACTAGATGGTTGATAGGCCTTGTTATATGCATTTGGTTAAAGTTTTGTCAATGAAACTAGTGGGACCCACGCTACACTATTGCCTTTTTTCTTGCCCATTTACATTTCAACAATGGTTTATGTGAGGTTAACATGTTTTTTAATACTTTTCTACTTGAATGTGGGCACCTTTTTGTAAGACAAATATAAAATTTGTTCAAATAATGACATTTGTAGCAAAGTCCTTGTAAGTTTCTTTTCTACGTAGCACCATTGCCATTTTGCATCTTGATTTGACTTTAGGAGGGGTGTGTGCATGTGTGTTGTGTTTGTTGGAATTTATATTAGCACCATGGCCATTTATATTACTAATTCACAACATTCTATGCACGTGCATTGTAGTATTTATTGCATGTTTTCTTATGTGAAGCGAATCTTCCATAATTATTTTAGTTATTATTTTAATACGAGTCTTAAACTCACTTGATAATTTAAACTTCTCAAAATCATTCCAATGATTATCCTGTTGAGTCTCATACTTGCTTGATAGTCAAATTTTCATAACATTAATTATCATGTCGAGTCTCAGACTTGCTTGTTAATCAAGATTTTTAATAAAATTAATTATTATGTTTAGTCTTGGACTTGCTTGATAATCATTATTTTCATAACTTTAATTATGATGTCTAGTCTCAGACTTACTTGATAATCATTATTTTCATAACATTAATTATCATGTATAGTCTCAGACTTATTTGATAATCAAATTTCGTAGCATTAGTTATCATGTTGAGTCTTAGACTTGCTTAATTAATTTTTATAACATACCTCTCTAAAAAAATTCAAGTTTACAAACCCTTCCATCTTTTCTAAATAGTTTTTCATTTAGAACTATGTGATCCCTGATTCTCCATTATGATTGGAGATACGTAGGAGCATAGTCAATCCTTATCGGGTTCCCCTTCTAAAAACCACCTATTTTCCAAATAGTTTTTCATTAAAATGTTTTCAAAATCATTTTCCAAATTTTTCATTTAGAACTACGTGACCCTTGATTTTCCATTATGAATGACAATACGTAGGATTAAGGCGTTCTAGTCGGGTTCACCTCGCAAAAATTTAAAGTGTTCTCAAAGATCATTTTCCAAATAAGTTTTTTTAAAGAACTGCATAACCCTAATTCTCCATTGTAAATGGAGATATGTAGGAGCAAGGTCAATCCTTGTCGGGCCCAACTAAAAATTTAAGTAATATTTTCTTTAATATTTTGTATTTGTTTGTTTGTTTGATATTTGGGGGAAAATAAATATTTTAAAAATTACATTATTTTTGCGCACTTAATTAAAAGGATTTCTCTTTGGATGAATGTTGTGAGGTGCTAATACCTTCCTCACATGTAACCGACTCCCAAACCCAAACTTGGTTTCAAAGACTAAAAAATTTAAAGTTTTTCTATAGTTTTCCTTAAATAACTATGGTGGCGACTCCTCTGTTATTTTAAAATAATTTTCATCGTCGTGTCGTGACCTTAGTTGCGATAGATGCCGGTTTCACTGAGGATTTTCTTGGCTATTGTGAAGGCTTCATTTAGAGTTGCTTCCTCTTGACATGCCAGATCTGTTAGGTTGCCTATCGTTGTGGATTATGTCTTGAGGTTGACTTCAACTCTAGAGGCTTGTGAGATTATTTAAAGCTACTCACTAAATTAAAAAGCCCATATACCAGAAAATAAGTTTTATCTATACCTTTGTAGGACACAAAGGGAGCATGTTTTCTACCTTCATATTCATGATACCGTATAATTAATTTTCAAATTTATCATGCTTGTATCAACATATTGTATGAATAAACACCTTTTGAGGTGCTAGCATCCATTGCATTTTACATTTGACTTAAGCATGTCATTTACATTGCTATCATTCATGTTTTTATTGAGTGCATGACCATTTTACCATCATATCATGTGAATAAATACACCTCTTGAGGTGTGGACAAGCACCTCATTACATCAAATAATTGTAACACCTCACTTTCACATTTCACATTTCATAATGTCTACCATGCATTCATATGGGCTAAACCCTTTGCATTGGCAGAATTTCTAAATTCATAATAGCATCTTGCATTCCCATGTTTTCTTGCATAATGCATGATAATATCCATCGTACACATGCATATAGGTACTTTTTCAAGTTCATAACATCTTGCATTTTCATGTCACTTTGCATTCATTTTTTTTCCTTCTTCATATTCTAACATAAAAATAAAAACAAAAAAATAACGGAAAAATCATTTTTTTAAATTTATTATTTTTTCTTCATATTCTACTACAAAAATAAAAAATCGAAAATAATGGCAAAACCACGACGACACCTTTGCAGGAATCTGTTAAAAATAGATCTGTCTAATATAACCCAACTAAGAGAGGGGGTGAAGTGGTTATTGAATCTTTTACTGATTTTAAATCAATCTTGAAAGTTTCTTTAATCTTTATGACCCCCAACAACCAGGTTTCCAGTTATGTATTAATTGACTGATTAAAGCAATTAGGAAAGGCATAAAAGATGAGAGAAAAAAAGAACACAACAATTTTTATACTAGTTCGATTCAAAATGAATCTACATCTAGTCTTCTCCTAAGTAACCCACTTAGGAGGATTCCACTAAATCAATAGAGTTACAAGAATTACATGAGCATCTATATAATTCAAGACCCTAAAGACTAATGAGCTTGATCTACAAATCAAGAACTCCCCCTAGATGCAATGCATCCACACAATTGCACCTAGACCTTCACTTTACACAATGAATCAACTGTAAACAGAAATACAATAGAAAAGAAATAGGGAATGAATACACCTAGTGGATGTGCAGATTTGTCACTTGATCCTAGATCCAAGCTTGACCCATCAAGGTTGAATCCACCATCAATCTTCTTGAATCTCCAATTGAATGATCTTCTAAGAAAGCACAAGAACTCTATGTATCTTTATCTCATAAAAGAAGTCTCTCAGTTCGTTTCTCAGTAATTCAGTTATTTTTCTCTCTATTTTAAAACTGATTTCAAAACTATTTTTATACCAGAGTTCTGCTGTAGTAATTAATGGATTAGGAATTTACCTAATAGATTATCGTGAGTGTATTTTCACTCCATCACTGCAGTGCCCTCATATAATCCATTAGTTAAGTATCTAATCCATTTACGAGTTCTGCATTTGACACATTCAAGATTTTGACAGCTGATCTTATTCAGTTCAAGCTTGTTTTACATGTAATCCTAGATATATGCAAAAGATAAAATCAGGACTAAGCCTAAAACAATGATGCACATTGTTTGTATAGCTTTGGACATCATCAAAAGCATCTTCAATGAATTGAGCAGGCTCCCCATCTCAACAATCTCCCTCTTTTTGATGATGGCCAATTTGATCCTGCAACATAGAAACAAGACAAACAAACCTTTCTCCCCCTTTGGACATTAGCAAAAAGAGCAGTAACATTAAAGATCATCACACAAAATATGACAGTTTATTCATGGCAGCAGGGGTAAGCAGAAATGAAATGATATACGATACAAGCAGCAAATATATGCAGCAACCAAAAACAATCAAGAACCAATGACGATATGTATGAGCAAAACCAACAACAGTATTATCATAGTGCAGATTAAGTACAAGCATAAATCATATGAGCAATTAAGTAGTGCAGTGTCAGAGTGCAAAGTACGAAGACATTAGAGTGCATACAATCAGTTGAGGATTACAGTACTAGCAGATGACTAATCTAATGAATTATGTAGTGTTCAGAAACAAATGAGCCATAGTAGGAAAACGATAATCGATTAGGGAATTACCTAATGGATTAACTAGCAGGTAAAACACATAATACAAATCAGCTGAATGTGGTTTAATAACAATCAAAGTACGCAATTTCAATCACATTATCAAAACACAGTATAACAACAACACATGCATATGAACACAAGGTGATTTAGTAGCAATCAAGACACACAATTTTAATCAAGCCCTCAAAACACACAATCACAACAACAATCCATTTTAATCAATTTGAAGCTATTCTATTGGATTAATTTATGCAAAAATATGAAGAATGCAAAATTTACTTCCTTTTTAGTGAACAAACATGCAATATATTCAAAATATGGGAGTACTTCAACCGACAATTATTCTTGATCACAATAGATGACGAAATTTTCACCTTGGAAATGCCTAAAGTTTGAACTTTGTCATTATCACCTCTTGTAACAATATGGAAGTTCTTCACATCTATTTTCATGTGTCTTGAGCATCCAATATGTAGAAGCTACAACATAGATTAAAAAGAAGATGTAGGTACCCAATTGAACTTGGAAATCCTTTCATTTTAGTGGTTTGAGGTGTTCCTTTAGGTACCCATTTGTACTCTCCTTTAGGAATCCCACAATTTTTAAAATAGCAGGAGTTTGATACATGACCAAGTTCAGAACAGTAGGAGAAAATGACAGATGTTGATTTACTCATATTTAGAAAATTTCTGGTGCCTAATGGATTAGATTTGCCACTGTAACCTATTCCTTCTTTGTTAAGCACACTCCTTTGAGATCCTAACACTACATCAAGGTTTGATCTTCCCAAGGTGAATTTTGAGAGAATTTTCATTAGATAATCTATCTTTTCTAGTTGTCCTGGACAATTTTCACATTTGGGAAAGCGTGTGCCATCTTTGGACCTAGAGTATTTCTCAGATTTTTCTAGTTTTTCAAGACTTGTTATTAGATTTTCATTTTCCTCTTCTAGCTGTTTTACTCTACCTTCAAGCCATTTAATTTCTCCTCTACACTTATTATTTGACTTTTGTAATTTCGTGGCTTCCTTATGTAATTCCTTAAAGGCATCAAGTAACTTATAGTAGTTATTTTCATCATGTTCAGATTTGAAACTACTCACACTACTTTTGGAGGATCCCGTTCCAACCATCAGACACATATTGTTTTCCTCCTCAATGCTCTCATCAGATTCACTGGATGTGCTGGAATCATTGTCTTCCCAGGCAATATAAGCTTTCTTTTTCTTCACATGCTTCTCTGCCTCGTTCTTCTCTTCCAGCTTCTGTTTCATCTTGAGTACATGGCAATCTGGTTTGACGTGTTCTGTTTTGCCACACTCATAGTAGGTTGGAGTGCCAAAACGTCCTGCTTTCTAGACTGTGTCTTATTGCCTGCATAGCTGTTGTTAGTCTTATTTTTAAACTTCAAGAATTTAGAGAACCTTTTTACAATTAAACTGAAGGATTCATTGTCAGAATTTCCATCATTTGAGTCATCTACATATTCTGCTTTCTTAAGTTTCGCTGCAGATTTTATAGCACTCTTCAAGGCTATAATGTGCCTCTTTTCTCCATCCTCTTCTTCCTTGAGTCTTCCAAGCTCTAGTTCATGTTCCCTTAGTTTTCCAAAGAGAGTGGCTATGTTCATGCTAGTGAGATCTTTTGATTCAGAAATTGCTGTAACTTTAGGCTACTATGTCCTATTTAAGCTCTTCAAAATCTTGATATTGAGTTCCTCTTTGTCAAAAGTCTTGCCAAGAGCTAGGAGGTGATTTACTATATGTGTAAATCTTTTTTGCACGTCATATATGCTTTCTCCAGACTTCATCCTGAACATCTCATACTCCTAAATGAGAGTGTTCTTCCTTGCTCTTTTGACTTCATGTGTGACCTCATGAGTCACTTCCAAGACATCCCACATTTCTTTGGCTGATTCATACACAGATACCCTGTAAAATTCATCCAAAGTTAGTGCAAAAGATATAATATTTTTGGCTCTAACATCATAGTGTGCCCTCTTATTCTCATCAGTAGTCCATTGTGAGAACTCTTTAGGAACATTTTTGCCTTCCACAACTTTAATAGGTTGAAAAGGTCCATTTACCATAGCATCCTATACCCCTTTGTCCACTGATTCAAGAAACATTTTCATTCTAATCTTCCAAAAAAGGTAGTTTTCACCAGCAAACAGAGGTGGCCTGTTGATGGATGCCATTTCAGCTAAGGTTTGAGATGTATTAGACATATCAGGATCTTTCTAATCGATTAGCATGGGATTAACCAGCTCTGGTGCCAATTGTTAAAAACAGATATGTCTAATATAACCCAACCAAGAGAGGGGGGAAGTGGTTATTGAATCTTTTACTGATTTTAAATCAATCTTGAAAGTTTCTTTAATCTTTATGACCCCAAACAACCAGTTTTCCAGTTCTGTATTAATGGACTGATTAAAGCAATTAGGGAAGGCATAAAAGATGAGAGAAACAAAGAACACAACAATTTTTATACTGGTTCGATTCAAAATGAATCTACATCCAGTCTTCTCCTAAGTAACCCACTTAGGAGGATTCCACTAAATCAATAGAGTTATAAGAATTACAAGAGCATCTATATAATTCAAGACCCTAAAGACTAAGGAGCTTGATCTACAAATCAAGAACTCCCTCTAGATGTAATGCATCCACACAATTGCACCTAGGTCTTCAAGTTACACAGTGAATCAACTGTAAACAGAAATACAATAGAAAAGAAACAAGGAACGAATCCACCTAGTGGATGTGCAGATTTGTCACTTGATCCTAGATCCAAGCTTGACCCATCAAGGTTGAATCCACCATCAATCTTCTTGAATCTCCAATTGAATGATCTCCCAAGAAAGCACAAGAACTCTATGTATCTTGATCTCAGAAAAGAAGTCTCTCAGTTTGTTTCTCAGTAATTCAGTTATTTTTCTCTCTGTTTTAAAACTGATTTCAAAACTGCTTTTATACCAGAGTTCTGCTGTAGTAATTAATGGATTAGGAATTTACCTAATAGATTATCGTGAGTGTACTTTCACTGCATCACTGCAGTGCCCTCATATAATCCATTAGTTAAGTATCTAATCCATTTATGAGTTCTGCATTTGACACATTCATGATTTTGACAGCTGATCTTATTCAGTTCAAGCTTGTTTTACATGTAATCCTAGATATATGAAAAAGAAAAAATCAGGACTAAGCCTAAAATAATGATGCACATTGTTTGTATAACTTTGAACATCATCAAAAGCATCTTCATTGAATTGAGCAGGCTCCCCCTTTCAACAAAATCGTGCTAACCAAAAGATCATGGAAGATAGGAAAAAGGATCAAGAAACAATGAAAGTTGATATGAACCAATTGAAGGACCAAGTCAGTCAAATTTTGGGGATATTAAAAAAATTGAGGACCATGGATGAAACTTTCCCTTCTCAAAGAAAAGAGCGAACCTTTTTTTATCCTCAAAGATTCTATCTTAGAACTCATACTAACCCTTTGGTAGGTATGATGAAACATAGTGCACACCAACAACGACGAGTGATCCATGTACAACCCTTTCCATAATATGATCTCCCTCAAGGTTATACCCCACCAACTAAAGGTTGTTATAGTAAAAATGATGAAGGATTATGTTGTTCCTTTTTAAGATTATTGAATATGGTGTGAGTTGATTAAGAAAGCTAAGTGAAATCCCCACTGGACATTAAGATAGCAAGCTATCTAGATGTGAAGGTTCCTTTCACAAAGCTCAAGAGAAGAAGATGATGGGTTGATTCAAAACAAAAAGGAAATGGAAAGCACATAAACCATAGAAAACCAAGAACAATTAAAGGAAGAATAAAACATAAAATGGAAAGGAAAGAAATGGTAAAAAATGTGAGAAGCACGCCACTACAAGGCTAGGCTAGAAGCCATGGCAACCTTGAAGATGAGTGGATGTGTGCCGCCACTTGCTATGCAAGATAA
>Ga0214544_1012137_pt1 | contig 11425 bp, 5 predicted proteins | sample CNSS3metaG_FD_160074 | JGI IMG/M metagenome (GOLD analysis project Ga0214544, IMG submission 160074) | Root nodule microbial communities from cowpea collected in UCLA plant growth center, Los Angeles, California, USA - CNSS3 | ecosystem: Host-associated > Plants > Roots > Nodule | place: USA...
TATATATAAAAGGATGTGGGAAAGGATTTGATAGGTTAAACTCATTTACTATCGGATCATAAGTACTTATTTAATAACAACAAATTTCCTCCGCATGCGAGAACAACAAACGTCAGAGCAACAGAGGCAAACTCAGCAAGAAATGGTCAAAACCAAGAAGAAACAATGAATGATAAAACATGAAGCCGTAAGGTTTCACATGCTCACGTCGCTACTCCAGGCCGTACCCAATTTATCCATTTCCATAAGTCTGAAGGTGGTTGGACATTGTTGCTGATTAACAGATGTATTTAAGGATAAGATGCTTTAGAATGAATTCTGTGATCACAATCTACGCTTTACCTTCATCATTTTCTTTGTCATGATTTTCTTTTTTTTTCACACTCATATAGTTTAATTCTAAATTTTGAAGAGATTAAAATAATATATTTTCTTTTAATTCGTGTATTAATTGCGATAAATATTTGAATGAATGATTTTTGAAAGGAAAATTTAAGAATAAAAATAATTATTTAAAATAAAGTTTAAAAATAAAAATAATTTATCAATGTAAAGATGAGAGATGTAATTATTTAAAAGAAAAGTTTATGATAATTAAGTCATAATTAAAAAAATTGTGATGAAAAACTATGGTATATAATTTTTCGTTTAATGTTTGTAACATAATGAATATATAAAAAACGAATGAGATGAAAAAACAAAATTATTTTCAACAATAGAGAAATATGATGAGAAATAAGAAAAGAAAACATGTGTTGTGTCTAACTCCTTATTTTCTTTTACAAACAAAAGAAACATAGTTACTTTTAATTTTTAATAATGAAAAAATATATATGAGAAATAAAAATAAAAAGTATGAGTTTGTGTTTAACTTCCTATTTTTCTTCATAAATAAAAAAAGTATGAGTTTCATAAACAAAAGAAACATGAGTTTGTGTCTAATTTTTTATTTTTCATCATAAACAAAAGACAAGAAAACATGTGAGAGTTAAAATATGTGAGAAACAAAAAAAACTCAATAAAACTGTTTATTTTTTATTGCATTTAATTTTATATTTTATTATTTATTAACATTAAATTTTATATTTTATAAAAGAAAAAATATCTATCTAATTTAATTTTCACTAATATAATATATACTAGTAATTTTAAAATTTTTAAAAAATTTAGGAGGGTCATGGCCTACACCAATTTATTTATTTTACAAGACTTACTGTAACCCATCAAAAGAAAGTAAGCTGAGAAGGGTTATGTTTCCATGATCATACGTTTATATTGAACAAGAGACAATTTTGTTAAGATTTTTTTTTTTTATTTCAATTTTGAATGAAAGACAATAATAGATTGTGAGTGTATGAGATGAGACATGGAAGGTTATAAATGTGTAGAAGTATATGGTATGCAGTTAAGTTAAAGTGGGAGGGAAAAAGAAGAAAAGAAAGATAGGTAGAGGTAGAGATAAAGGAAGTGAGATGTACATCTACTTAAAGTATTGACATGGTAATAGATTACATGGATTATGTAATCGATTACAGAATACAGAGCATATCATAATTTTTCTAATCGATTACGTTCCCAATCGCTTACACCCTTTCTTAATCCATTACAATAAAAATCGTCTAATCTACCACACACTGACATGAGAAAATCTTTTATGGGGACATGATTTTTTTTTAATGAAATTGTGTGGGCGACACGATTTGCCTAATTTTGATGTTTTTTTTTTAAATTTGTTCAATTTCAAAATTCTTTTAAAATTTGCTTATTAATGTAAGTATGCATACAGATTTGCCTATATTACAGAGAGAGAGGGACAAGATATGAGAATGATTAGAAGATGATGTTGGTATTGTTTCTTTTAAGAGATTGAGAGGTAATTTTAAAATGGATTAGAAAGTGGTAGTTTGTGAAAGTTTATTGATGTGACATATAACAAAAAACTTAATAAAAAAAGTTAAATTATCAAAATGTCCTTGTTATTACACGTAATATAAAGTTATATATAAATAATTTAAAATTATTTTTATAAATTTGATTGGATGATTGAAAATATAAAAAAAATTATTTATAAGAAAATAAATAATACAATATATTTTGTATGAAAATAAATTTAATATATAAGGTGAAAAATAATTTATTTATATGAAAACTTCTTTTTTCTTTTTATAGTAATTTTAGAAGTAATAATTATAACCATAATAAATTATTATTACCGCTAACATAGACTTAAAAAAGTGAATTGAATCCACGTGTTGGTTTTAACTACTAAATCACATGCAAAAAAATTAAATAATGGAGAAATAATTTGATAAATTCAACAATGTCATCCTCTAATTTCACCATAGACAATGAAATTAAATTTTCACTAAATTTTCTTAATCATTTTCTCCCATCACCTCATATCACATCCAAAACAAGATGTTATTGACTTCCTAATCATATAGCTTCCCATTCTTTGAACAATACATTCACCAACAATGTTTGAGTCCTGATTTTATTAGTCTCCATGGTCGTCAAAGATGACATCATGTAAGGTAGAACTATAGGGATTAGTACACAGTACATTGTAAGCATGATTGAATAAAAAAATTTATGTTCCTGAAAATATGATTCTATTTGTTTTTATTTCTAGCAATATTTTTTGTTATTTTTAGATCCCTATTCTTAGTGTTACTTTTTATTTATTACCATTAATTATAGTTAGTTTAGCCACAAAAACCTACAAAAAATAATAATCAAAAGAATAAGGTAATAAAGAATAAAATTAAGATAGGTTAGTTTTAGGTGCTCAACTTCTTTCAGTATAGTATTTATGGTTTTATATAATATAACAATTAATAATAACAATGCACTTCTTCCACAACCGCTTTTTTGTTTTCGATGAAGCCAAAATGAAATCAGATACCACCTCAGTTGCCCCATTCCATCCTCAGACACCATTTATAATTAATATTTAATATTTGTGTTTAATATGCATATTGTTGTAATATTTATAATTATTATTTAAATGACTTTATATATATATATATATATATATATATATAATTGGTTTTATTTTTAATATTAGAAAATAAATTAAAGAAAAATATAATTAAAAATTTACAATTCTTTTTTCAAATAAAATAAACGGTTTATTTAAGCTAACGATTGTCTGGATTAGTTTCGTTTCCTTCTTTTTAATATTCATGTATCAGCGGATGAGATTAGATTAAAGCATGTAAACCATATTGAACTATCTTGAATCAGACCGAATAAAAGATAACATGGCTAAATTTTTTATTTATTTAAGATTGAGTTCAATTCTTACTTTGTAAATAGTTAACCTTGGAATGAGGAATTCTAAGTCTCCAAAACCTTGTAAAATAAAAACAAAAATAATCCAATTTCTTAATTATGCAATATCTTAACATACATTATTTTCACCATTATTTAGGCAGTGGGTGATATCACAATAAATAGCCTAAGGTCGAAGAACATGGTGTGTTCCAAAACCCAACCAATACAAGTCAAATACATTTTTCTAAAAATAGAAAAAAAGAAAAAACTCCTCTGCATCAATCACTCTTTCCCCTTTTCCTTTGTTCCAAATTCTGGGGTCAACTTTGTTCCTCCCTACCACTCCACAACAACATGTAACAATCACAAGCTGAACCTAATTTACAAGCCAAGAGAGAAAGGAAAGCCCGTGGAGTCCAACCAGCTAGAGCCTCCAATGAAGCTTCCAGGGGTAAAAGCCCGGGCTTCGGCAGCATCAGTGATAACTTTGAACCCTTTCCAAGACACCCTATTAGAGGTTCCAGCACCAGGCCCGGTGTTCTGATATTCCCTATAGACCAAAGTGCTCAATGCAAAGTTACCACTCCACTCATGCCACCCAACAGGGTCAATCACATCACTGATACTACTCTGCATGAACACAGTTCTTGAATACTCCTTCCAGGGTCTCCCAAGATAGGTCTTGAAACTCTTCTTCACAGACTCCAAATCCGAAGTTGCACCGATCCTACACTTCTGGATCACAATGCCAGTGTTCTGGTTAGGGTCTACCCTTCCCTGGGCCGTCACCATGTTCTTCTGGCCCGAATCAGGACGCCTGGCGTGGATGTCACAGTCTTGGAACACCACTGCAGAGTTACCGAAGATGAAATCCACCGTCCCTGCAACCAGACACTTCACAAAGAATTGACGGTTGTTGTGGACGTAAAGAGTGTCTTGGTATGCTAAGATGTCACAGTTGTAAAATGCTGAGAGGTCCCCTCCTACTCTTAGAGCCACTGCTTGGTGCTTTGAGGGCCCTGCTGTGTTTTGGAATGTTATGTCCCTGGCGAGAAAATTTTCACCCACCACAGCTGCAACACCGAAACAGACAAAAGTGACTTCAAAATTGACTACACCAGATGAACCAAACACGGGACAAGAGTGAAAAGCCATGCATAGATCTAACCATTTTTTACTTTCTAGACCCTAGGGTTGCGTGTGAGGTGTGTGTATTCACCTTTCTTTATATATTTTCAAACCTCAATTTGAATTTCCTTGATTGGTGTCTACTTCTGATCTATCACCAACTTATTTTAACGGTGAATTTGAAGAATTTGGATTCTATCTTGAATTTTGTTATGTTGTTACTCTGTATCTTCGTAATATATTAATTATCACTAATTTTGATATTTTAAAATATATTAAAAAAATATTTAAAATATCAATATAGTATATTTTTAATGTTTAATAGAGGACAACACAAAAATAATCAGAAAATCTAAACTCGAATTTGAAGTGTGAAACAAGAGGAATGCTCATTTTGTTTCTTCAAACAAGAGGCACCATAAATAGACTATATGATTGAATAGTTCAGAAGCAATGTTGTGATCCAAGTGTTATTAAACGGAAACCATATTGTAAGTACAAAACTGAGACTTGAAATTGTATGCTTCTCTTGAGGCATGTGGGAACAAATTACAGCTCAGAGGTACAACAACTATATATATATAATAGACTTAGGGAAATATTATTAAATTAGGCTAAGATGAGGTATAATACAAAATAAGATGTGACATATGCAAGTTGGATTTTACTAGCAATTAAACCAAAGATCTTAGTTTGATATTTTCATCTATAGAATTAAAATTAAAAGATATATGATATCTTTATGATATCCTTGTCATAATTTCTCAAACGTTTTATAGCATCACACAAGATAATGAATGACGGGTTAGCTGAACACATTAAGGAAAAGCAAAGGTGTGCTTAGATTGTGCAAGTAAGAGGTTATATATTATATTAGTGAAAAGTATTATTTTTTAATTAGACCTAAAGTTTTGATTCTACGATAAGTATAACAAAAAAAAATTCATAACATATTATTAGAATTAATTTCTAAACCAATCAGAGAACAGCATCATGCATGAATGTTGGTGGCATCAAATTCAGGCTAGAAAGTGGAAAAGAGAAATGCCGAGAAAGACGGGACAACTAGAATGGCATATATAAAGCCAAACTTAAATAAAATTGCTGATATAAAAAGCTAAATAAATTTTGTCTAGCTGTATCCCAATCCTTTCCCCTAGAAGTTAGCATAATTTGGCTCTTAGCTGGTGTAGTTTTTTCATAATGACTTACAAAAAGTAAAACGAAAATTCAAAAGAACTTTTTATATAAATTAAAATGATCTCTTATATATGTTGAAAGCTTTAAAAAATTAACTCGTATATAAATTAATTTTAATTTATAGAAAAGTTTACTTTATCATATTTTTTTTTCTCAACACATTTTATAGAGAAATGCTCCAAACAGGTATAACAGTAACTTTTGAAAAACATGTTTAACTTTTATAGAAAAAAAGAAGTGTAAACCTTTTTTTTATATCAAATCGTAGAAAGAATATAGTGTCTCTTTCGGTCTGGGAATCCATAGTGCCCGTGGAAAAGTGACACAACACATAGATTGGTTAATTGAATATCGTCAGAAGAAAAATATTGGTTTTGAATTATGTAATTTATTTGAGAATATAATAAAAGTCATCTATAAACACAACATTTACGTAATTTTCTAATGCATGTAATGCTTTCTTTTCAATCATATTTTACAGTGTACGACAGCACACAGAAAACCTTTGAAAATTGACAAGCCGAAGGAGAAAGTCATTTTGAAGATGTATTTAAAACGATTTTGAAACAGACACGAGAATTAAATTAAAATATAAAATGGCAGAAAACAACGACTAAAAAAATAGTTTTTGTGCTGAGAATGGAGACCAACCCATGTGGGTGCTGACTATATTTATTGAAAATGATTGTTGAACTTGAAGAAATAGGTTTCTAAATCATTGTTATGGTGAAAAGTTAAGATCAACACTGCGATCCGACCTGGAATTGTTGTTCCTGCTGTCTCCTTTTGGGACCTTAATATCCCAAAATCATAGGAGTTAACATTGTTTATTTATGTTGTCGTTGGTCTAACCATATTCTACACCAATCATGTTACTCACCACGAGTTATTATTCATTACACTAACAAACAACTCACTCTCACTGAATCAACCAGAAAAAGAGATTAACAAACATTTTAATCTCTCACTTAATTTTCTGACACATACACAGTACTAAAATGTGGAAAACTTTTGTATTAATTGTAACTAGTCAGAAACTTCCGCGTTCTGTCATTGTTCATAAGAAACAAAAATGTCACAACCCTTCAAAATCAATGAAAAAGCATCTTCTGAGGACAACACGTGCACAGCATTTTTTAGAAGGAAATTACATTACTAACATAACATAACACGTATTAAACAAACACGACAAGGATAAAATGAAAGAGATTTTACGATCTTATCGAATATCAAATATCAAACATCTTTTGTGACCACACCTTTTTACAAATGGTAGGGTCCTTAATTAAAAACCAACGTTACCGTTATATTCATCTTTTTGTATATACTTACATTCTCAAGAAAGAAGTGAGAAAATAGAATTTTAGGTTCATTGGTAGAAATTTATTTGTAGTTCTCGTTATTAAATGTTATGGACTTGTGATTGTGTTTGTTTAATATGGTTAGAAAAAATAAAAATGCTAATGAAGGAAGGATCGATAAACTCACCGACGGTGGCGGAGTGGAAGGTGGTACTACCATCGACGACGTTTCTGCTGGCGGTGATGATGGTGGTGGTTCTTCCATCACCCAAGAACATGATGTTGGTCTTCTTCTTTGGAACTTCCACATTTTCTTTGTAAACCCCAGCCTTTATCCTTATAACAAATCTCTTACTACTCTTCAACGGAGCAGCGTCCACGGCCTCCGACACCGTCTTAAAGTCTCCACTGCCGTCAGCGGCCACCACCACATCAGCCTTCACTGCCGTTGCCTGAAGCAGCCTCCTGTCGGCGGCAGAAATCCACTCCGGCCAGACAACACCACCATCAGCACCGGCATTGCTCTCCTCCGCCAAGAGCTTTCTATTTTGGCCAACCTTGTTGTCTCGGAGCTTCATGCTCTGTTCGAAGTTGGCAATGTCGGTGTCGGTCATGTTCTTGGTCATGGCCAGCGCGTTGCTGCACATGTGTTCCACGTGCACCTGGCCTTTCTCCAGAGCCTTGCGGATGCGCTTATCGGCGTCCTCGTGCGAGAAGCCGTCGAGGCACGTGACCTGGTTGGTTATGGCGGCGCTGATTAAGGTTTTGAGATCGTCGGCGTGCTGGTACAGTGTTTTCTTGTTGGGGTAGAGCTCGAGATCGCGCTGAGCCTCTCTCAGCTCGTCGAGGGTCTCATCGATGGTTTCGAGACAGTCGTGGAGCGCGGTTTTCTCGCGCTCGGTGAGGCCGTGTTTGGTGGTGAGCTTCTTCACGGTGAAGTAGTTGTGCTCCACCGCGCGCGTGGTGATGTTGAGGGAGAGTTGAATGACGTCACGGTGAGAGGTTATTTTGTGAGTGACGTTGGGTTCTGAAGCCACAGCAGAGAAGCAGAGTTCTGAGTAGAATGTAGAACTACACGCGCTCTTGAGAATCGCGTGGGACTGGTGGGAGAGGGACAGAGGGGTGCTGCTGCTGCTGTCGGATTTTTGCTTTTTGTTTTTCACTCCGGCGACTATGGCCGCTACGGAGGCTGCCACCAGGAGGGTGGCGAAAAGAGTTAGGAAAAGCTTCTTCTTGTAGAAGGATTTTTTGGAGAGAGAACTGTGGTGGCCGGAATCTGAGATTCCGGCGTAGGGAAGTTTTGGGTTAGTCATGGCGGCTTAGTCTGATAGCAAGAAAGAGAGAGATGGTTAAGGTGCCGAAAGACAGGGGAAGGACAATTACTTATAATGTTGGATTAGAGTTACTATTATATTTTTTTAATTCAAATTTGATTAGTAATTAACATTTACCATATAAAAAAGAAATTAGTGGGGGTGGAAAATGATGTAATAAAAAATGAAAAGAAAAACAGTAAAAAAGTTGAGAAGAAGGTAAGAGTATGCTGGCTGCGGTTCGATAAAAAATTATGAAAGTATTATTAGAGTTTAGTAGCTATATATTTACATTGTAAAATTTTATATGGTTATATGTGATCACAATTAATTTTATTTTTTTATAAATGTTTATGGGTCGGTTTATTTAAAAACTGCTTGTTAAGCATTTTTTGTTATATTTTGAGAATATGATTAAGGATATTGTTTGATGTTAAGCTGGATTAGGAGCGGGGTTTGTGAGAATTGTTTCGTTGTCACGTGTTGGAAGAATATGAAGAAATTGTTTAATGACACGTAGTTGCTATTATTTATGTTTATGAAAAATCAGAGAAGTGAGAGATTCGTGATTAATAGTAAAAAGAAAAAAAAAAGAGACAAAAGTGGTGGAAAAGAAGACGTGAAAAAAAAATTTAATGACATTTGCATATGATTATTATAGCTATTTGAGAGGTTATTATTCCTATCTTGTGTAATTATTTATGTAATTAATTTATTCTGTTTATCTGTAAAGCTTTAAAGCAACACAAGTTGCAATACTTAATCTGCCTCTTTTCACTTTTCCTGTCTTGTTAATCCAACCAATAATTGTCATTAACAATATATTGCTTCTTTTTCATTTTTTTTTCTTTATTTTTTGGTAAGCCTTCTTATTTTTCGACCGTGCGTATTAAAAATTACTCTATCAGCACGTTTTCGAATAAATTTGCTTTTTCATCGTGAATAATCCAAACAATTTAAATACTTTATGTACTTTCAATTTTTATAATACAATTTGTAGCCTATCGATACATTGTTTATGTTATATTTAATTCATAATGTCCCACTACTATTTAAGGTAACCATATCCAAAATTCATTAAGCCAAAATTTAGTGAAGTAGGTTATATAAACTCAATTTTTGTGAGGTATATATAGTTGGCAAAGATAGTTCCATAAGACCATGAGAATAATCCTGCATTACAGAATCCAGATTTCAATATTTTACATATTTCATTTTAGTTATATTAGTGATTAAGGTGTAATTTTTTTCTCCCAAATATACCCATTCAAAAAAAATCCGCTCTCCTTTATTTTTCAAACTAAACTCATTTACTGATAAAAAACAAATGAATGTATGAACTTGAGTATCTTATCAAATAAAAAAAAAAATTAGATAGTAAAATTTAAAATTATTTTTCGGTTTTGAATTTTAAGGATACGAAAACCAAGAACAAACTACCTTCTGACTCTTATAACGGTAGCTATGTGTTTTTCTTCTTTGGAGTTTAGTAGTTCTGATTCCAAGAGAAGGTTCCCCTATCTTTTCCTCTCTTATCCTTTATATAGATCTCATACTTATCTGATTTGTAGGAAGACGTGTTAGTGTGACAAAATATAAGCAATCGATTCTTATTTTTCTGTCCTAATATTTTAGAGAATATCCAAGGAATTCTTTGAACTGCTTTCTTTGGACCATGCTGATCTCGTTAATGGGCTGGGTCTATCACATATGGATTGGGTTTTGGACCAACTAATCTTCCGACTTAACTAAGTATTTCGAGTAGGTAAAAAATTATTTGAAAATGGAACCAGTTCGGATTCCAACCTTGATCTCTGGATAGTACACCTATCCTAACTCTCTGCCGAGAAACTCGACCCAAATCCTGCTCGGATTCCTTGCTCGTCACCTCGGTCCATGACAAATATTTAATGAAACTTATCGTTTTATTATTGGATCGGAATTGAAATGAGCATGTTGAGATCAGTCATTCCCTGAACGGTACAAATAATACAAATTACATTAGTGATATTTTAATCGTTTATATAATTTTATCATTACTTGTTGCTACCGATTTTTTCCGACCTTTTTTTCTCGCAAGAATCTAAAAGCTTATGTCAAGCTCATGTCGCATGGACCATTTACTGTGTTTTTATGTTTGTCTTTTACGTTAATTTTGTGGGAATCGGACTAAGGACGTGTTTGTTTGTTCCCAAAGCTTTAGGTCTAAATATGGAACAAGGATATTTGGAAAAGCACTTTTCACCGGAAAGCAATAGGCTAATCTTACAATCAAACTAAATTACTTTCAATCCAAACTCAACCATTCAACGTCATCATCACCTTTGATTTTCAAACCCTAAGTTGTGGTTGCACCACAATATTAATGAGCTTGTATATTTATATAATTACTAATATCTATTTTAGGATAATTTTATTAACAATGTTTTAGTGAAACAGCATTCATAATTCATCATTAACATATATAAATTTGTTGCAAGTTTAACAGACTTGCGTATTTAGAAGTTTCTAAAAGTTGCATTAGGGTGAGTATATTAATTATCAGAAAAGGAAAGTTAAAAGAAAAAAAAAAGCTTATCTTTTTTTTTTTAGAAAAGAAATTATTAAAAAATACTCTAAAAATGTATTAATACATAAAGTACAAAGGTCTTTAGAAATGGATTCGTGATAAATCAAAAAACATTTTTCTATTTTGAATTATTAACCATCATATATGATAGGTTTGACGTATATGATAATATCGTATTCAGTATAATGTTTAAAGTATATAATGAAGAACATACATAATCAAATAAATATTAACTTTATTTATTTATTATGTCGTTATCATTTTAAAACCCTATTAGAAAACAAATTATTCTTTCCACTTACGATGAAAGTGTTCATGAAAGAGATCAGTATGATGACTGACAATCCAACTAATCATTTATACATACACTTCAGTTCATATACTTTCAAATATAAATATAAATATAAATATATATATATATATATATATATATATATATATATATATAAATAATGAAATTTTTGTACTTCCTCACCAACCAAGAGTCGATTTCAGAATTCCTTTTTCAGTAGGAAACTGGTGCAGGTGGAAACTGTTTTGAACACTTAAACTCAATGTTTGAGTTGCTCTACGATCCTAAACCCTAATCTCGAGATGATTAATTAATATATTGTTACTGTCCTTATTAAAAAAAAACT
>Ga0214544_1012141_pt1 | contig 11419 bp, 7 predicted proteins | sample CNSS3metaG_FD_160074 | JGI IMG/M metagenome (GOLD analysis project Ga0214544, IMG submission 160074) | Root nodule microbial communities from cowpea collected in UCLA plant growth center, Los Angeles, California, USA - CNSS3 | ecosystem: Host-associated > Plants > Roots > Nodule | place: USA...
CCGTTGGGTTTGGGGATGGGGATGGGGATGAATTTTTATTATGGGGATGGGGATGGGATCATGATACTCGTACCCGCCCCGCCCCGTTGCCATCCCTATTTGCTAACAATTTAAAATAAATTTAAATATTTTTCTTATAATTGTGAAGAAATACAACTCGGATGGGCTCCAGCACGTGTAGGATAGCTTATTTTCAATATTTCCATAATTTTTTTTATAGTTGCAGTATTTGATAATGTTGATTGAACAATTTTATTTTAAAATCTACTGTAGCATAAAAAATTACCATTTCTTCAAACTAATGAAATATAGTATTTGATGAAAAAATTAGCATAAAAATATTTTAAAATAAATTTCAATATTTTTCTTATAATTTTGAAGAAATACAACCTGGATGTGGTCCAGCACGTGTATGATAGCTTAGTTTCAACCCATGTTTCCACAATTGCAGCATGTGACAACGTTGATTAGTCAATTTTATTCTAAAATTTACTGTAGCATACAGAATGACCATTTCTTCAGACTAATGAAATATAGTATTTGATAATAAAAAAATTAGCATAAAAAAATTTAAAATAAATTTCAATATTTCTTTTATAAGTTTGAAGAGGGATAAATATAATTTTAGTTTTTTAAATTTTAGTAAAAATTATAATTAGTTCTTTTTGTAAATTTTAAATTAATTTAATCTGTTATTTCTTTAAATGTGTGGACTTAATCATTTAAGTCAAAATCTTAATATTTATTTTAGATTTTAAACAAATTTTTTCGTTAATATTAAAATAAAAATATATCAAATAATATAAATAAACTAAAATATCATTATAAAATATATTTAAAATATAAAATAAATTTAACATAATTAAAAAATATTAAATTCATATCTTTTAAAAATTAAAAAATTTAATTGAATTAAAATTTTCAAAAGAGAAATTAATTTTAATTTTTTTAAAAAAATATTTAACTCTTTTGAAGAAATACAGCCTGGATGGGTCCAGGAGCACGTGTAGATACCTTACGATCAGTATTTCAGTAATTTGCAGTATTTGATATTGATTGAAGAATTTTATTTTAAAATTTACTGTAGCATTAAAAATTATATTTATTAAATCTTATTCTTACAGTAAATCAAATTCAATTATACAGTTTTAAAAATTACAAAGAAATAATATATTTAGTTATTCAACTTTAATAAAAATCAACGCAGCACTTACGTAATGTATAATTATAATTTAAAACATGAATTAATAAAAGTTAAATCATATATAAATTATTGATACTACAAAAGATAATGTAACTTGTACTTATATAATTTGTTCTCTATTATATAATTTTATTATTTTTTTTTTTGTCTTTACAGGTAGCAAAATATCTTTTTTCAGGACAAAACCATAATACGTAAATAAATTTCATTACTTTGAAGTTATAAGTTATGCCGAATGAAAATGGAGTGTAATTTATATATTATCAATGCATATAGTTTTTACACAAACATTTATTTAATTATTTTGCAATGAAAATAGACACTATAATAAGTTTATATATAGAATAGTGATATTTTAACTCTCTTTTTTTAACTTAAGTTATCACATCACATTACTTTAAAAAATCAAAATAAATTATTGAAGAGTGATTGGAATGATAGATTAAATAATGTTTATTCTTTTATTTATATATATTAAAAATACCCATAAAATGTTAAAAAAGAAATATACTTTTAACCTTAATTAAACTAGATTCTTATCCTTAAATAACGTTTATAGTTTCTTGTCCATTACAACTTTCAATAAATAATTCATATTTTAAAGCAAACATTTTTTTCACTTCATTTAAATAAATAAAAAAAAATCGCATTCATGGTTTCGACTCCTATATTTTATTTATTCTGAAAATGTTAAAATTATATTAGTGGGGGAGTTAATTCCTGGAAATTTAATGTTAAATAGAGCTTCTGATATATGAAAGTAAATAAACTACATGTTAAAACAAAGGAAATTTATGTTTTCACAAATATATTTTTGATAAATTTGACAAATCTTCTATAAATAAAATTAAAATAAATATTTTTTTATATTTCAATCAAAATGAAGTAATAAAATATATTTTTTTATCCAAATAGATAATTTGTCAAAATTTATTAAAAAAAACTTTACTGCACCATAATTTTCCTAAAACAAAATAGTTATTAGCCATTTTTTAGACACATCCCCACTGGAGTAGGTCGTGTAGGAATAAATTACTTTAACTCGTAATAAAAAGAATTTTCGAAGTGTAGAAAATCTATTATATAAATGGAAGTGACCTAAAATAGAAAAATTACACCGTTCACATAATACTATATTATGATAATCCAAAATAAATTTGTCCATACCTATAAATATCTATTGCTATAATAATTAAAAGTGAGAAGAAGAAAGATAACTCGTTGGATAAAAGCATGCACGTGATCAACGTTTTCTCTTTCTATAAAATTTCTGATTTTAAAATTATTGGAAACTTTTTCTTATAATTTTGTTATACTTCTAATTGTTACTGATATTTATTTTTTAGAGGGTGGGATCAAGAGTTTCAGAGGCATAAAATAAAATTAAGAATAATATTTTTTATTTCAAATTTATTTTGAATTTTTTTTATGTAAAATATTTATTAAACTGTCTAAATTAATTTTATTTAATATTTATTTTTAATAAATAATAAGGTTAATTTGTTTAATCTTTTTATAAATTTTAATTGTATTTTTTAATTTTTTTTAATCTATTTTTATAAATTTATTCATAACTCATTTTTGTGATGCAATTAAAGTTTTAACTTCTTTTTTTTTATGAATGTTTTAATAGTCTCATTCGAATTTTCTAGTTGACATATCTATATATTTTTATATGAAATAAAAAATTTTAATATGTAAAACACTACTAAAAATAAGTATATTTTGAAGTCTCTTTCTATTTCTTAACTCTCAACTCTTTCATAAATCTTGAAAATTTTATTTTGAGAATAATCATTAATAAAAAAATAAAATAAATTATTATTTTTCAGCTTGAACCATAAACCTTAATCCATAAACAATAATAGGCAAAACAAACACATTTCTAAGCCTAATACAAATTCAAAAAATAGAATAAAAACAACATCAACACAAATAGAAAAAAAAAAACATACTAACAAAAAATGAGAATAAAAAAATTGGTACATAGAAACAATATGAGATTCAATTCAAGAAATGAAATCTGTCAAAATTCGCACAAGAAGAATTCTAGAATAGAAGAAAGGGATGAGATACAATGAGTGAAATTAGTAAATAAGAAGTAAGAGAGATAAAAGAATAAAATCAAATCAAAATTGAAGGCATGGAAAGATAAAAGAAGAAAATAGAATCAAAATTTAAATCACATCAAAATATAAAAAAATAGAATCAAAATTTAATTGACCTAGAGATAAAAAAATATATAATCAAATTTAAAGTCACATAGAGATAAGAAAATAAAATAAAATCAAAACTGAAGTCTTTGAGAGATAAGAGGAAAAAAATATAATAAAAAATGACTACAAAAAAACAAAGATAACTATTTTTTTTAAAACAAATGTATAATTTATTAAAAAAAAGTTTTAACTCATTAAATATCATTTTTAATATCAATAAAACTTAAAGACACTAATAATAATTAAATTAAATTTTATTTCCAAACATAAACTTACAATTAATAGAGTGTTACAAAATAAAGGAGAAGAAATAGTAGAGACTAGGAAAAGTCCTTATTTATGGGTACAATAGACAACCCAACCCAAAGGATACAACTCAATGATTACAATAGTTAATGATAATATCAATAGAGATCAATCATGAGCATCTGCTAGCAAGTCAATGGACATTCATTAATTTCATAACACTCTTCCTTGAGTGTCCATTGATTGTGCATCGTTACTATGAACAACCCTTTGGGATAAAAACCTATTGAAGAAAAAAAGACCACATCATTCTTTATTCATCTTCTACTTCTCTCCCTCGTGAATACTTACATCATTAAGGTAATAGAGTCCAATTACTCAAAGGTTCTTATTGGCAAAGACATTGTAAGTAAATTTGTCAGAGTTTCACATAAACAAATCTTTTGGATCTCTATATCATAATTTCTTTGAAGATCATGAGTAAATTTTTAGTTTTTTGAAAGAATGTATTTTGTTTTGTCACCTTTAATATATCCTTCTTTCAATTGAGAAATACACGCACTATTGTTTTCATATATGGTTAACGATTCCATTTTATCATGATGATAGACCACAAGTTTGTCGCACATATTGAATTATAGACTTTAACCAAACATATTCACGACTTGCCTCATGTAATGCTAAAATTTTTGCATGATTTTACGATGTAGCTATCATGGTTTGTTTCGTAGAGTGACATAAAATTGTTGTGCCACCGCATGTGAAAAAACATCATATTTGTGATCAATCATTGTGAGCATCTGATAAATAAGATGCATCTTCATAGCCCATTAGATATGATTTTGAATCATTTGGATAAAATAAGTCATATTCGTAATACAATTAAGGTAACAAAGTATATGTTTTATTCAAACTAATGTCTTCTTGTAGGTGAATAATTATATCTTTCTAATAAATTTATAGCAAATGATATATCAGGTCGAGTATAATTTAAAAGATACATAAGTGCTTCTGTAACACTAAGATGCGGTACTTCCAGACCAATAAGTTCTTCATCATTTTCTTGAGGTCTAAAAAGGATTCTATCAACATATAACGACCTTACCACCATTGGAGTGCATAATTTGTAGTCCCAAACAAAAAATTGTCCTTCCAAAATTGTTCATCTCAAATTATTTCTTTAAATAATCAATTGTTTTTATGAGTTCATTAGGAATTTCAACCATGTTTATGTCATCTACATAAATAACAATTATGACAAATTCATTTTCCAATATCTTTATATATATATATATATATATATATATATATATATTATCAACAAATTTTATAAATAAATATTAAAAAAATTAAAATAAAAAAAAGTGACAACCCAGCCAGCCGATCTATCATGTGGCAGGACATGTTATAGTTTATGGTGGCCAAAGGCGTGGTGGGCCAAAACGGACAAGGCTGACTTGTTTTGCCACCCATATGCACATATTAATAAAAGAAGAGAAATCTGACATTAACTCAAATTTACTTGTGATTTTAAAAAATTTAAAGGAAAATCTTTTGTCATAGATACAAAGATTATAATCACATATTACATTACATAACAAAATTTTTTAAAATTATAAATGTATAATATTTAAAATTTAATTAATTTTTTTTCTTAAAAAAGATATAAAAATTGAATGATATAAAATAAAAGCAACTTTAAAAACAGAATTAAAACAAAAAAAATACAATAAATTAATAAAACAATAAACATTAAACTAAGAAAATAATTAAAATATATAACAAATTAATAAAATTAAAAATAAATAAATAAAAACACATACTTTAAACAATTAAAAGTAAAAGACTAAAACTAACAAAATCATAAAAGTTAAAAAATAAATTTAAAATAATTATAAAACATTTAAAAATAATAAAAATAGTTAAAAAAATACAATGTACAAACCGGATTTCAAAATCCAGTAATGACGTTAATCGGATTTCCAAATTCGTCGAAAACGTTAATCGGATTTTGATATCCGATACAAGTAAAATTCGTTTCTAAAATCTGGAATGCGTTAGTTAAATTCATTTCTTGGACGTACCGAATTTTGAAATCCGATATGCTTAGATTCTTAGTCATTTTTTTTAACTAATCAAATTTCAAACTACGGCAACAAGTGTAACCAAATTTCCAAATCCATTGAAAACATTAATGGAATTTTGAAATCCGATATAGGAAGTGAGATCCGTTTTTAAAACAACTTGGATTTCAAAATCCAAAATACATTAGTGAAATCTATTTCTTGATACAACAAATTTTGAAATTTGGTATGCAAAGGGTTCTTAGTCAAAACTTTCTAAAATTTTGTTATGTTTTTAGTTATACTTTATTTTAAATTATTTAATAATTATATCGAAGTTCTTTTTTTATTTGTGTGGTTTTGTTACTTTCAGTTTTTTAAATTTTATACTCAATAATTATATTTAACTTATGTTTTTTATTTTGTTTTATGTTTCCATATTTATTAAAAATAAAATTAAAAAAATTAAGAATAATACACAAGTAAATAAAGTTTAAACAAAATATAAACAATAAATAAAAATATATATTAGAGCTGTCAAAACTATATTTAAACTCAAATTTAGATAATTCTACATGAATGATGTGTAAACAGATGTTTTTTTTCTATTCAGGATAACAAAAGCAAGAGCTAGATTATTCTGTAAATTTTACATGGAAGGCCCAATTAAAGTAAGAAAGCCCAATTAAAGTATCAAAGCCCAGATAACGTGTTATTCTCTCATTTTTCCAACCTAATGTCGTATAATACTTTTTAATGCCAGATCTTGTAATATCAAGAAGGTTTTATTTTATTTAAGTAAGTTTCACCATATTAAACTATTTGTAAAACTCTCTAGAAAATTCTAGACTTTATAAAATTAAATTTTTTACGACTTTTTATCTGTACTTTAATTTTTTTCTTTAAAATTTAATTTAATTGTAATAAATAGATATTTTTTATTTCTAAAATTGAATGTTATATAAAATATTCAAATACTAAACTTAAGAATTTCACTATATCACACCACTGTATTCCAATGAAAAGAGAGAACTTAGTGGTTGCACTTTTATTACTGTATTTTGAATGATTGAGGCATGGAAATTATTGCTGCAAGATAAAGTTTGAATCCCACGATAACGAAAATGTGCGAAATGATTTGTTGAAATTACGATACATGAATGATTTGTTTGTGTTTGTGATTGTGAATTAGCATCAAAAGAAGGCCCTTTTGACTCAACATTCCACAATCATGTTTTTTTCTTGTTCATTAGTTGAAGTCTAACTATTTTATAGAGAACTAAGATTTGAGTTGACCTATGCACATTCCCAACTATAATATGCTTTTTATCACAAACAACCTATTTTTTAGATTAATAGCTCATCTACATTTATTTTTCCACAACACTTACAATTAACTCTTGCATAATATTTTTCCAATGAATAGTTTTAATTGAATTTTTAGTTTTGGTGTATTAAGAAGTATGAGATTTTATAACTAATAAAAAAAAATGATACTATGAAAAGATAAAGAATTTAATTACTTTTTTTTAAACTTGTTTAATAAAAAGGGACAACATCGGTAATGACAATTTTGTTATCAAATGTATTTTTTAAGTAAAAAACTCACATATCTAATCAAACTTTATTTTATATTAACAAAAAAATGTTGTATTTCTTATTACTAGAATGAAAGTAAATAAAATGATAAAATAAAATAATACTCACCCGTCTAGAAAATATTAAAATTGACTGATCAATAGAAAAAAAAAAGAAATCAAAATTTAATTAAAAATATCAAAATTTACAAAGCTAACATAGTTTTGTACTGCACTTTTAGAGTCTAAATGCATAGTTTATTTTTCTTTTCTTTTTTCCATCTACGAGAATAAATTGTTTAATGTTAATCTTACTAATATTTGAGATCTTCACAACCTTCTTTTATGAATTAAAGTAAATTATATTATAGGATAATGATATAATGACTATTTTTTTTACTCTCGTCCTTTACTTACTAACATAATTTAATATAAATCATTAATTAATGTATCATTACTTTTTTCTTTATCTTTTTTAAAAAAGATTAATGATCCACATCCAGTCGCATCAGAAAGTAAAAATTAAAAAACAAAAAATGAAAGTTATAGTAAAATATTTCTATTTTATAAAGAAGATGAATCGAAAGAATATGAAAGTAGCGATTGTGTAACCGAAAATGAACATCAACGTGGAGGTTGGAGCTGAAAGGGGCCAAGAAACGAAGGTCCATTGAGGTCCAATTTGAAATGACACATCAGAAGAGGCATTGGCAAATGCTACATCCAAAGCCCAATCAGATACTTTCTAATACAAAAATCATGTTCACAAAGAAAATGTGACCCAACAAAGTTTACCAATGTGACAACCAAGAAAGTGATAGCTATGAAATGACTTCTTAAACTTAAGTCTAACCATTTCATCTCTATCCATTCCCATTTCCCTTTCCAAATTCTTCGAAAACACGTTCAAGCAACTCCATTCTTACTCACAAAAGCACCTATATGTTTTACATGGACATTAAACAAAAACTATTATCGACTTTTCATTGTCAATTTTGTGTTACTTTATGCGTCGAATTTTAAGTGAGTCTAAATTTTATATAATAAAAAATTAAACATCGTCTAAGATTCATAAATTTATTGTTGTAAAATTTTAAATTATAAATAATGTTAATTTTTTATATGAATTGGACTTATATTTTATTTTTATTGTATTTTCGCGACGAGTTCTTCCTTTTAGCAAAATGTGAAAAGTGTGTGAGTGAATGATATTAGGGTATGGGTTTTATTCTTCTTGTCTTTCTCAATGCCAAGAATCTACTGTTGCCATTCCACTATACCATCCATTATTCTTCTTCTTTTAATGCTAAAACATAAGAGCCACCACGCATCACTCAACTTTCTTTTAAACTTTTCTAGCTACTAGTGCTTTTAGATCCTACTATTAAATTTATATATTTCTCTCTATTATTTGTGTTTCTATGTGTAATTTATGAAATTATCAATCTTTGAATATGTGGTTGTAGTTGTGGTTATTATTAATATTAGGGCTATTACCACTCCATTCAACTTTTGGTACGTTTACAATGACATATTAATTGTTAAGTAAAACCTAGACTAAGTTTTAACCCTTCTTTTATTCATTGAGTACTTTAAATCTTTCTATTTTTTTCAAATAATTTTTTGTTTTTTTATCAGGTAAAGTGACTGTTACATTATTGTCCTTTCATTTTATCTTTTTATTTTCACATATTAAGAAAGTTTTCCTGTTACTATAAAATGATATTATAGTTAATATATAACACACGATTTCTATTATTATGTTAATCGAAAACATATTGGATAATTAATAACAAATTCTCCTTACATTACCTACCTACATTAATAATGGTAACAACGAGAGTCTTTTAGTCTCACTGATAACTAAAGTCATCGAATATATGAAAATTTTCTTATCGAACATAATGTCATTTTAGCAGTTGAAAAATTAACTATTCAAGTTGAATTTATGGTGAGTCAGGTTGGATCAAAAATTCACTTACAGATAAAAAGTCACACAATTTTGTTTGTATTTAGGTTACATTTAGTTGTTTTATTTTTTAGTCAATATATTGGATTGACAAATGCAAATTTATTATTTTTTTGATTTTAATTTGTATTTAGGATTGAACATTATTTTGGATTGTATTAAAATTTATTTAGATTTTAATCACAATTATAATTTACTTTTGTTGGGACGAAAAAATTTGTATTTTTTTTAATTAAGTGAGTCAGTGAATTAATCCGTGATAAACCGGATGAGTTCGAATTTTTCTTGACTCACTAATAAATAAGTTGGGTTATGTTGATTCACTAAATAATTAATTTATGATGGATCAAACTAGAGTGGGTCGGGTAGCCCGTTCTCACTTCTCTAATGAATTGTGTGTACAATTGGTTGTAAAATTCTTTTGTAGCTGTGTTGAATTATATTATGAATTAATAAAAAGATGATTAATAGGAAAGTTCTGAAATTAAAAAAAAAAATGGGCAAGAAAGTCAAAACGAATGAGTGAAGTTAGTGGAGGAGACTGTGAATGGTGTTGAAAAGAGCCCACAAAGGTGTAGAAAAGGGCCTTATTGGGCCATAGATAATTTGGGTGTCCACTATTCATTGGGAATGTTGAACTTTCCATCTAAGCATAAGCCCCACTCCTATTTTCTCAAAACACCACATCATTACATACACATTACTTCCATTTAGGCCGCTGCTTCAAGATTCTTTTCTTTTCTTCTCTTCTTCATACCTAAATCAACTCATCTTCCCTTCATTCTTCTAAATTAAATTGCAAAAAAAAAAAGAAAAAAAAGGACCCCACTTGCAATTGATTTGCTACTACGAATCAAGAATATCGTTTGACCTTTTGATGTAACATTTGATGAAAAGTCAACCTATATAGAGGGTGTAAAATACACTTTGTCTTGTGCTTTTTCAACCAAATGTTTATATTATGTTCTTAAATAATCATCATTATTAGATTTATACAATATTATTATAACATGAAATAAAAACGTACTAAGATAGTTTAGAAATGTACTGAGAATATTTTAAGAGATAATTGAGAAGAGTGGATTATTTGTGATTTTTAATCAATAAATAACTCATGAGATTGTCATAGGTTAAGAACTCTATACAACAACTGTTTGAGATATGAAGAGTTATTTTTTACTATTAACAACGTAAGTAAGTCAAATTATTTAATTATGAACTAAAATTCAACATTGATGTGAGAGCTTTTGGGCAAACCATTCCTGCAAAATTTTCAATTGCTATTTCTAGGGTTGACTTATCTCAACACGCAGAAGTTGTAGCACATCATATTTTATATATATATATATATATATATATATATATATATATATATATAATTAAAAAGTGGAAGGGAATTTCTAGAAATTATAAATATTGGTACGTTGAAAATTCATGATTATAATTTTTATATTGGTTAATGATAAGAAAGTTGAGCATCATATAAAAAAAATTAAATTTATTATGTTAAGATTTTGAATTAAATTGATGTTGATCTCTCTCATATAAATTGAGTTCATGTTTTATTGGAGTTATATTTTGTGAATAAAATACTTTTTAAGAAATTCAACAATGATATGTGACTTATCTTGGTGACTGACTCAAACAAATATAATATATATAAATAAATAGTACATAATATTACAATCTCTTATGTGATTTTGGTTTAGATATCATTGAGGATTAAATATGTTTTTGGTCCCTTAACTTTCAGTAAATTTTAGAATTAGTCCATTTCGAAATTTTGAATCAATTTAGTCTTTGGTCTTTCGAAATACGTGAATTTAGTAATTTTAATCAAATTTTGGTAGGTTTATTTGATGTTTCGTACGCATTTTAGGATTGTATTTAAGTTATTTATACTGTTTGACACATTTTTGCTTTAATGTTAAGTCATATACTATTATAAAACACGCTTGAAATGTGAAATAAACTTAACAAATTTTGATTAAAATGATTAAATCCACGCATTTCGAAAAATGAAGGACTAAATTGGTCTAAAATTTCAAAATTGACTAATTCTAAAATTTACTGAAATTTAAAAAACCAAAAAAATATTTAAATCTATCATTGATGTCGAATCTAAACATTCTTCTCTAGAAAAA
>Ga0214544_1012143_pt1 | contig 11418 bp, 7 predicted proteins | sample CNSS3metaG_FD_160074 | JGI IMG/M metagenome (GOLD analysis project Ga0214544, IMG submission 160074) | Root nodule microbial communities from cowpea collected in UCLA plant growth center, Los Angeles, California, USA - CNSS3 | ecosystem: Host-associated > Plants > Roots > Nodule | place: USA...
GTTGTAGTTTGCAAATTTAATAAATGTTTTGGTTCACATGAAATTTTATTTGGTATTCTAATATAAAATATAAACAATTATAATTTATTTTATTGTATTTGGCATCGAAGAAAATCCTCCTAATATTAAATATTTCATAATATTATGTTTTCTTTACCGTAATTTTTTTTCTTTTATAAAAATTAATATTGAAGTAGTTAGAACATGGGTACGGGTATGGGTACGAGATTATACCCGTTACCCGGTGGGGATGGGGATGGGAAAAAAGTTTGATACCCATTGGGTTTGGGTATGGGGATGGGGATGAATTTTTTATGCGGGGATGGGTATGGGATAGTGAAACCCGTCCCCGCCCCGCCCCGTTGCCATCCCTACTTTTGACACTTGCAAATTCCAAGCCTTAACACTGTTCACCACACTTAAAGGCTGGGGGACTGGTGTATCACACCTAGCCGGTTCTACTAGCTCACCAAACCACATATCATCCTTGACCGACAACCCATATCGGACAAGGCTGGGGGACTGGTGTACCGTACCTAGCCAAACTCAACCAAGTAAACAGTATACACATCGAAACCACCTAGTATCTGGTACCTGGACACCACCAGCACAAGCCATCTAGGCAAGTAGCTGGTCGAGACCGACTACTTGCCTAGAATGGTAACTAGCATCGATGCCTCGCCTTCAATAAGTTTCAAGAGCCTGATTTGGGGCCCAGGCCCATTCATGGCCCAAACTAGAGCCCAAGTCAAAACACGGCCCATGAAATGGTCAAACGTCATTTAATGCTCTATAAATACGCGTGGACCCCAATAATTAAAGGTACGCATTCATTAATCACTGGTTTGACTCTCTGAGAGCTTTGACTAACTTGAGCTTCGGAGACTCTTCTGCAGGTAACCCCTCTTGGGTCCAAGTCGACATGTATCGACTGGGAAGAGGCCAACTGAAGAGATAGCGGACTGCATGGTAAGGTGACGCTTGTGCCTAACTTATCTTGTTTGTTCTCTGCAGGAACAGAAACAATTTCTTTGTTCCTTTTATTATGGTTTTGGTTTATATTTTATCTGTATCTCTTGACTCCAATTTAAGTAAAAAATAATGATTTTTACATTGTAGCTAATCAGCAAGGTGTTTTAATTTACGACATACTCATCATATGAGTTTAGGGTTTTATCAATTTAATTGAGAGTTTACTTTTATTTTATTTAGATATTTTCATGTGATTAAATGAGTTTTTACCAATAATTAAGACTTTACTTTAATTAGAGGTAATAACTTCAAGAAGAATTAATCAAGACTTTAGTTTGGTAATTAGCTTTGTACTTGATAATGATACAAATGAATAAACATGATTAGACATAGTAGAACTTAATTGAGATTGTACTTTTGTTGAATTTGCTATGAATAATCTAAAAAGTTATCACTTTTAATGGGAATTATACTTTGGTTAAAAGTGAGAACACCAACAAGTTAATTGAGACTTTACATTAATTAGTTTAAAAATCTAAGATATTTATTAATTGAACAATAATCTTTAAATAATCGATGATGAATATATTTTGAAAAAATAGTGCAATTAACATATTTTCTTTATTATTGTTTTTATCTATTTTTATCTTTTTAGCAAATTAATTTCTTTTTTCACTTATTATTTTGCTATCTAATCTTTTACTTATTTTAATCTTCTTATATTATTTTTATTTTATATGACTAACCCTTTTGTATAGTTTATAAGAACTAACTTGTTAGAAATTAATTACATGTTTGTAAGGAGACGACTTAGAATTGACTTTATCCTTTTTATTTTATTGGCTACTATATTAGCAATACTGAAGTTGTTATGATTTAGTAGTATTAATTTGACCGCGTCAACGATAACGTTATCAAAACTTTCCGACAATGATTGTTCCTTGGGATGCCCCTAGTCTAAGGATGGAAAAACAGGCTAACCAAGCCTATTTTAGCCCGACCCGCCAAAAATGAGTCGGGTAGGTTGGCTCGTGATACGAAAACGAGTTTAAACGTTGAACCCGACTCATAACAAGGTTGGCTAGGCTGCCAATTTTACTTTTTTTCTTTTACTGATGAGGCCCATTTTTTTTCCTGTAACTAACCACTTATAAACCAAGTAAATCAACACAAATAAACAAACAACCAATTCATGATCCAAAATTCAAAATAATACATATACATGCCATTGCCAATTCCACCTAAATACACAATGCATATACCTATTCATCATACGCAATACATATCCATTAACACACTAAGAAAAGGAATACAACCCTAATCCAAAAACAGAACAATAAACAATATGAAATTGGATGAACACAAAATCGCAACTGAACAGGAAATCAAAATCACTCCACACAATCAATCCCAATACAGGGGAAAATCACGAAGAGAAATCGGGCAACATCGCGAAATTAGGGTTTAGAAAACTGTGAAATCAAATTAACTTGTTTCGAGAAATTTGTTGTGGTCGTCGCTCTCCCTCATTGGTGGCTCATGGTGGTAAGAGAGAATCCACGAGTTGCCCCGACATAACCTGCGGGTTGGCCCAACGGGCCATCGGGTTGAGTAAGCTAGGTTGAGATTTCTCATCCGAAAGGAATCATAAACACAAAATTAAAAATTAAAAAGAAAACGCTAGGAGGAGGGCTTGAACCTCCGACCTTGTGGTTAACAGCCACACGCTCTAACCAACTGAGCTATTCCAGCTTTACTCCTTAAAGCATAAGCCAATAATATGGTAACAATTTATATAATTATAAAAAGTGTAGAAAGTATGATTTCACACGCTCCAACCAACTCTTTAATGCTTAAGCCAATTCCAAACCACACATCTCTTACTAAATGTAAAAATAAAAGTTAGAAGGAAAACGCTAGAAGGAGGGCTGAGCCTCCGACCTTGTGGTTAACAGCCACACGCTCTAACCAACTGAGCTATTCCAGCTTTACTCTTTAATGTTTAAGCCAATAAGATGGGAAAGATCTATATAATTATATTAAGTGTAGAAAGTATGATTAAGTATTAGAATTGAGTGGTGAAATGTTGTATTTATAGGCTTTTAGACCATTAATAAACAAATATATTAAAGATATTTTTATTACTTGAATAATTAAGTCTTATTTCTTGAGATATTAGATAATCAATTACTATACCATAATAACTTTTTGAAGATATAATAAAGTCTAATAATAAGTTATCACATTATAAGTCAGATGAGAGACTTTGTCGCGACATTAGAGGAAACGAGAAAGCACACCACATGTTATTTCTTTAACACAACGAGCAACGAACTACCCTGACTGACCAACGAGTTGAGCAAAATGCTAGAAAGAGGGCTTGAACCTCCAACCTTGTGGTTAAGGGCCACACACTTTAACCAACTAAGTTATTCCAGCTTTACTCTTTAATGTTTATGCCAATAAGATCGTAAGGATTTGTATAATTATATTAAGTGTAGAAAGTAGGATTAAGTATTAGAATTGAGTGGTAAAATGTGGTATTTATAGGCTTCTTAGACCATTAATAAACAAATATATTAAAAATATTTTTGTTACTTGAATAATTAAGTCTTACTTGTTGAGATATTAGATAATCAATTATTGTACCATAATAACTTTAAGATATAATAAAATCTAGTAATAAGTTATTATATCATAAGATATTATTTTTAAATATCTTAAATATATTTTATAGGCTTAACTAGTGATTTAGTCTCCTAATTTGTTGATTTGGTTCATTTTGGCTCTCTTATTATTTTTTTGTTCAATTTGGTCTTCTAATTCTTTAAAAAGGTTTAATTTGGTCATTTCCGTTAAGTTAAGCTTAATATGGTGTTTATACAAGCCATGCGTCATTTTGTGGAATTTTCAATTTTTTTTTTATATTTCTTTAATTTAAAAAAAAATGTCATGTGTTACATCATGGTTGTATCATGTGTCAATTCGAGATTTTTTTTTTAATTTTTAATTTAAAAAAATGTCACGTGGCAAATCATGATTGTGCCATGTGTCAAACTAACGATGACTGTTTTCATTTTAGTATCTTTATTTACAATTTTGATTTAATTTAGTCTCTATTTTTTAAAAGGCTTAAGTACCTTTTTGGTCCCAATTTTCGTGAGCTTTGTTTCGTTTGGTTCTCATTTTTTTGAAATGTTCAAAATGGTCCTAATTTTTGTAATTTGTGGTCAATTTGGTCCTTTTTGCATACGCCGTTTAAATCGTTAACAGAAGGTGAATAGTAATTGTCATGTGTCACTTTATGGTTTTTAAATTTTTTTAAAAATTTTTAAAATTTTTATTTTTTTTAATTTTAAAAATGTTGTCGACGTGTCAAGTCAACATTGTGACACATGGCAGTATCTCGGGGCTTATATTCAATTTGGTCCCAATTTTCGTTAATTTTGTTCAATTTAGTCCCAATTTTCGTTAATTTTGTTCAAATCAGTCCCAATTTTGCTTCTCTTCAAATTAACCAAATTTAATTTCTATATAAAGGTTGTACTGAATCATTTAAAAAATAATGAAGAATTTTTCTTCTAATTTTAAAAATAATGAAGAATTTTTCCTCTAATTTTAAACTAACTTTAACCCTATTTTTTACATGTACCAAAAAATTAAACATATATAATAATTTTCCTCCAAAAATATAGTTAGGTTTGGTATAAAAATAATGAAAGAAATATTTAAAATAAATTTTAATAAAAATAAAAATAAATTTTTCAATATAACATTTATATAAAAAATAAATTTGATCATTTTGGATAGAGACAAATTTACGACTGAATTAAACAAAAATAATGAAAATTGGGACTAAGTTCAACAAAATTAACGAAAACTCTGTCCAAATTGAATATAAACCACGAGATACTACCACATGTCACAATGCTGACTTGATACGTGGACCACATTTTTAAAATATTTTTTTTTCTAAAAAAAAAAAAAATCATGGAGTGACACGTGACAATTACTGTTCACCTTCCATTAACAATTTAAACGACGTCTGAAAAAAGGACCAAATTGACCATAAATTACAAAAATTAGGACCATTTTGAACACTTCGAAAAAATGAGGACTAAACGAAACAAAGCTCATGAAAATTGGGATAAAAAATGTATTTAAGCCTTAAAATGATTCAATTTTGTCTTTCCCAATTTGACACATGGCACAATCATGATGTGACACATAGTAGTTTAATTTTAAAAAAATAGTAAAAAATAAAAAAATTTAAAATTTCACAAAATGACACAGGGTAGTGTTAACGTTAACTTAACAAAAATTAATAAATTGAACATTTTTAAACAATTAAAGAACCAAATTAAACAAAAAAATAATAAAAAAACTAAAATGAATCAAACCAAATTAGGTAACTATATTACTAATTAAACCTATTTTACAATATGTCGAAGGTAGGTGCAATTATCACGTAAAAGATATTAATGATATATTAATTTTTACTTAATTTTCATATCAATAAACATCGTGGATTATATTTTTAAAACAAAGATAATTAGACTTATGTTAGTTATAACAAAATAAATTCAAACTTAAATTTAAAAAAATTTCAATAAAGTACCTAAAATTCAAAGGGTATCTCTGTATTCAAATTTACTTGCGTATTTATAACAAAATCATTATCGATATAGTTTGATTTAAATTTATTATTTTAAAAGTCAATAGAATTATTATATATAGTAATACTAAAAACTTATAATATTAATGTGTTTTAATGAAATTATTTCAAAACTACATTGACTCTTAAATTATGATACACTAAAACCAAAATAAATAATGTATTAAATTATCCAGTTTTCAATATTCACAATCAACTTATAAGAGAGCTTTGTCATCACACTTTTCATTTGTTTCGGTTAGAAGGAAATACAAAAGTTATGAGATAGAAAAACTAAGGAAAAAGCTTTTTTGTGCAAGTATTTGGCTGAACCAACGTAGAAACAAAGAAAAAAACGCTAGAAGGAGGGCTTGAACCTCCGACCTTGTGGTTAACAGCCACACGCTCTAACCAACTGAGCTATTCCAGCTTACATTTTGTGATGTCAAAACACTTTATTTAATATAGGTCTTGTCTAACATTTAAGTAGCATTTTTCTTTCTATCCATGCATGTAAGTTCTTGCAGATGAAGAAATACCACTAACCAAGAAAAGGACACCAAATAATCTCAGAAAAATATGCATTTAGAAAATCCTTCCAACTTAAAAAATACCATTAGTTTTTGCGGAATATAGGAGATTTTAAGCATATTAGAAAAAAGATATTGATAGTGTTTTGAAAATAAAAGTTGTCAACGAGCTTGTCGTACATTGTCTAGGTTCAACAATGAATTCAAACATTTGCTTATGGTGGTTCAAATTTGTGAATTTGTCTCTCCTACAAGACCCTTTTTGCTTGCTGATGTTGTGGTTGTTGGTTCATATTCTTCAACAAAAAATGCTATAAACAAAAAGATGAGTGAGTGCTACTGATACAATTTTTCAAACATACTCTGATATTATTAAATCACAAGTGACACTCAAGAAATTCCAAGTTCCAGAAAATTTTATGACTTCCAACAAATTTCAACCAACAATGAAATATGCTACTAAAGAGTATGTTGCTAGTATTCAGCTAGTTCAAATAACTTTGAAACCAGAAGTCATTGCATCTTTGCTCCTAACATATTGCTCACTCAAGTCTTGTTCTTCAGTGTTGGTAGTGTTGTTGAGAAAACTAGAAAACCATTGAACAGAAAGTTTAGGAATCCGTTCAAGAGTATCTCTATCCACATAATAAAGACCATATCTGACATCATAGCCACTTGCCCATTCAAAGTTGTCCATCAATGACCATATCATATATCCTCTTACATCAGCACCATTCCTGCACATAACAAAATCCTCCTTCTCAACAAAGTAACTAAGAATAGGCCTTAAACAATGTTGCTACTCATATCATACCTCATGGCTCTAAGCAGAGCTGCAAGGTAAGCTTTATGGTATTCTACTCGTTTGAAATCTTGCACTAGATCATTCATTGTCACATCTGGTTTTGGTGGTGATGAATATCCTGAAACAATTTTCAAGTGGCCATCCATGAGTTATTAATTAATACCTTCAGAAAAGCAACCCTCAATAGTTAAGGTTCCTTGTCCCTTAGGTAAAGTGTTTGAGATTACATTAGTCATTCATTGATCAAGAAGAACCCAGGAAAATAACAAAATGGGAGAAAAAGAGATCATGAAATGTATATTAGTTTTCACTTACCATTTTCTGTGATATACATGGGCCTGTTATTGTATCTTGTCTTGATGTAGTCTACAATCTTCTCCAAGCCCCTTGGAACCACAAAGAACCTTGGGTTTCCTGTCTACTAGGACAAAACAAAATGTATCACAGATAATGAATGTTTATTCCTTTATCAAACATTTGAGTAAACCCTATAACTGATGGGAATAGTCCAAGTGAGTCTAAGTTAAACTCATTGTTTTAAGGTTTTGAATTAAAAGTGGTGTCAATCCTTTATATGGGTTAGAACAGTTGGAAGACACAATAGTACCTCATCACCAATAGGAATGCCATCTCTTATTCCGGTTGTTTCTACAAAGCCTCTTATCGGACGATCTGCTCCTAGAGGACAAGCAGAGAGGGAGCAATCCTTGGCATAAAGAGTTCCATAGTTATTGATGCCAATGAAGTCTAAGCTTCCTTTTATGAGATTCTTCTCCTCATGAGAGAATCTTGGCAACTGGCTCCCAAGAATAGAACGCATTTCAGCAGGGTACTCACCAAAAACCAAGGGATCTAAGCACCTGCAAAATATCAGAATTTTCTTGTGCTGCTAATCTGTTCATTAATAAAGTACATACATAGTGATTTATGATAGTACTTATTAACACAACTTACCAGGACACAACAAAAGACAAGACTCTTTTCACAGCTTGTCTATGACATTCTTCATCTCTAAGAGGTTCATACATGAAGGTATGAGCAACAATGCCAATGATTCCACCTTGCTTTTTCTGGATTAGTTTACGAATTAGAAACCCATCTTAGGCTTTAACCCTTTTCCCCCTAAACTAGAAAGTGTGACAACGAATACCTGAAAATGCTTTCGGTACAACTCAACAGCCTTGGCATGTGAAAGTAACATATTGTGCATGGCAATGAGAGGCTCAACATCAGAGTTACCAGTAGAACAATTTCCAAAAGGTGGAGAGCAGTGACCAGGGGGATATTTTCCTCTTATAAAGCCAAAGTCTGCAAGTAAGTTTGGTTCATTGATGGTAGTCCAGTACTTAACCCTGTCTCCAAAGCTCTTGAAACAAATCTCAGCAAAATAAACAAAATCTCTCCTACAACAAAAGAATACACGGTTATCAAAGTTTTACAGTAAACTTAGCTTAACTTTCTGGCTACAGTTATCCTGAGGAATTAATCAGCTTAGAGTACAGTTTCTTAGAAGAAGTGGAAAATTTCCAAAATCACTAGCATATGTATATAACAGGAAAGAAATAGTAAGAACAACGCATTTACTGTATCAGGGGACTAAGCCAACCACCATATTTTTCTTCCAGTTCTTGTGGCAAGTCATGATGATGAATTGTCACAAATGGCTCAATCCCTGGATTAAGCACACCATGCTCAGATTTAGGTACAACTTAGGACAATGTCATGCGGTTATAAACACAAACATTAAATATAAAGTTCCACAAAACAGCTGTAGTTTGGGTGAGTTAGTTCTTGTGTCTTGCTAAAAGTGAATGCCATCAATATGAAGCCAAAACAAAGTAGTTATGGAATAAAGAACCATGGGCAATTTTACTTCACCTCTAAGCAGCAGATTGTCTATGATTTTGTTGTAGAACTTTATTCCATTTGGATTTATGCCCCCATATATCCCTTCTGTTAATAAAGACCAAATTCATCAGAAATTTTTTATGATAAGATCATGACAGTTATTTACATGTATTGTTAATTACATACTAGGTAGAATCCTTGCCCATGAAATAGAAAATCTATACACGTTTATCCCAAGAGAGGACATCAACTTCATGTCTTCCTGTCAAGTAAGAAGGACAATGATTAAGCAATTCAGTGAAACCAAAAACAGGTAAAATATGAAGCTGATATTTACCAAATATAGATGATAATGATCATCTGCAATGTCACCATTCTCATCATTGGTTATCTTTCCTGAAAATTCATCAAATTGCAGAATGATCATTCAGGTTCATCATTATAATTCCATAACTTTATTCTCAACAATAAATGAAGAGATCGACTTTGCATATTCAACCGACAGAACTTACCTGGAATATGACTGAAAACATCCCAGTTGCTTAAACCCTTGCCATCTTCGAGAGGTGCTCCCTCAATCTTTCATTTGAGAAGAAAGAAGAAAAAACCCCATTATAAAAACAGCAACTTTTAAGTATTTCAGAAACAGAGAAGGAAAAGTAAGCAACTGTGTAACTCCAACAAACTTGGTATGTTTCTGGGAAAAGTTAAAGTTTGGAGTAAAACATGAACCTGGTAGGAGGAAGTGCATGCTCCGAAGAGGAACCCTTTTGGGAATTGAGATCTGCTGATTTCATCTTCTAATCCAAGACAATTTTGGACATGAAAAGGAACACAGCAAAGTAGTATCAACACAAGAACCAGTTGTTTTTTTTCCAACATAATCGGTTTATTGACTTGTGTTAGCCAAAATGTTGGAAGCATTATATAAATGGAGCACGTGGTTCAGACATAACATATCATATGATTGACAAAGTAGTCTCTGCTAGTTTTGTAGCTAACTACCAGTCTACCATCATCATTTGCCGCCCGTACTTTGATAATGTTATCTTTTGGTGAAGACAATTTTCCTGGCATTTTTTTTTTTATCAACTTAAATGATGGCTACATTTTTTCTAAGTTTTTAATAGATATTTGTTTATGTTTTCAATATAATGGCATTTCAGTATTTTATTTTTTTAATAGTTTGAAGCATTTAATTTTCATATATAATAATATAAAAAATATTTTTTATTCAAGTATAAATTCTCATATAAAAATATAAAAAAATATATTTTAATGTTTTTTTAAAGGTTAAATTAGATAAATAATATATAATATATGAATAAATTTTGTTAAATTATTAGAATTACGTATTTAATGTGAGTACAAATTTAAATAAGATGAGACATGTGAATGTTATGTTACGAAGTACTTAAATAAAATTATATGTGATTTTTAAAATATAACACATGTAATATCTGTAATTTAGTAATTTAAATTATACAAATGTTTATATTATCTTTATTGTTTTAATTTATGTAGATATAATATGACTTTATATGAATAGGAAAGTTCTTCTTTTAAAAAACTTAAAAAAATAATAATGTATAGTATATAATATATAAATGTTTATTTGTCTGTCTTATATTAGACAGTAGTAACTTTTACTCAAATGTTTCGTTAATAAATAAAAAAAACTGTGACATTCAGGAAAAAAAATTCAATACAATAATTTCATTAAATAATATATTATATTATAAATATTTTAAAATTATTAAAAAATTGTTATTAAAAATAATAATGTATCCATTATAATAAATTGTGAACATATAAATATAACAATTATAAATATATAAGAAATCCAAATTAATTACATAATAACAATATAATAATGTTACACTCCAAAATTATATACAGGTTTAACGGTATATAAATATATGTGTATAGATCAGAATATACAAAGTATGAAAATAAAATTGAATAAATACAAACATTTAAAATTTAAAGCAAATGGATAAACATAAAAATTGGACTGAATAATAAATATATAACGCAACAATGAATGAATAGTGTTAGAAAATTATTATTATATGTAATATAAATTAAAAATTACAAGATAATGTAATATTTAATGACTTAGTGTAGACATGTCAAAGTGGGGTCGGCTCACCACTAGTCGGGTTGAAAATGAGTGAACCCAACCCAGCTAACTTTTTGGTGAGCCAGAAATTTTGTAACCCGGCTCAACCCACCACGGGTTGGTGGGTTAAGTGGGTTGCCTCACCAACCCACCTAAAAAAATTATATTTTTTTTTTAGTATTCAAATATTTAAATAAATTTTTAAGTAACCTTTGAGATAACAATCATAGTAAAATCAATGTTTTGATCATGCTCACCACCAATATATGAAGAATTATTTCCAAGAAAGTATCCATTAGTCTAAGAAAGCATGACTAATATTACAAATTTTCTGCCATGCTATTCAACAAAATATAAATAAAAAAACTATACATTTTTTTCATGCTAATTTAGAAAAAATTGTTTATAAGACGGTTACTTGAGTAATTTACTATAAAGATTATAGTTAAAGATTAAAGTAACAACATATATATATATATATATATAT
>Ga0214544_1012145_pt1 | contig 11417 bp, 3 predicted proteins | sample CNSS3metaG_FD_160074 | JGI IMG/M metagenome (GOLD analysis project Ga0214544, IMG submission 160074) | Root nodule microbial communities from cowpea collected in UCLA plant growth center, Los Angeles, California, USA - CNSS3 | ecosystem: Host-associated > Plants > Roots > Nodule | place: USA...
TATATATATATATCACACAATCACATTATAGAAATTTCCTTCTTTGATTCCATCTCACATGGCCACAACCATGTTATTCGTGTTCTACATCTTCTAGTGAATACCTCAAGGTGCCTTGTTGCCATACCTATCGGTCACAACCGATAGAGCACGTGCAGGAAACCAAATCATACACCGTAACACCAGGTGGAGCTCCCATATGCGAACATAGTTTGCAACATCCCAAGACTACCAAACTTGTCTGCTAACTACTGAAGAGGGCAATCTATCTGGACCCATCCGTACTAGCCACAACCAGCACACTCACCCGGCAACACTCGCCAACCCACGCTCAACTCATGGGTTCCTCGTGTTCATCCGCCATCCCGAGCTCAACTCGAGGGATGCCATTCTAAGCTCAACTCGAGGAATGTCGCGTGCTTAACCCCTATCCCGAGCTCAACTCAAGGGGTACGTTCTGAGCTCAACTCAAGGAACACCAACAAGTCAACCTTTAAAGCATCTTAAAAGCCTTGTAGATCACGCAATGCAGAACTAGCAATCAAAGGCTCCTGCAGCAAAATCGCCTGGCGGGGGACACATACTGTTAGGCGCGTAGCGCCCTTGAACCATCAATCCTTGCAGACACCGCCTGGCAGAACAGCTTCTACCGCCAGGCGCACGCACTCCAGGAGCCCACTAGTTCTTAGCTATCGCTTGGCGGGACCACCCTCACCGTCATGCGCGACTCATACCAGAACCCCCCTTGTTTCATATCTATCGCTTGGCGGCCTAACAACACTATCAGGCGCCATACCAATATCACCACTTTTATTTATTTCGCACTATTTTAGCCAAACTCCCCTACTTTAGTTTGGTGTCTTCATACAACCAAATTGTTTAATCCTCTTTTATATATATATATATATATATATATATATATATATATATATATATATATGTACCATTAGACAACAACCACCATCATACATTATTATAACTAATATCACATCAATTGTTACAACACTTAGGCCCTACTCATACTGCAATGTCTACTAAATGGTAATCACATTTGCTTCTCATTCAAATCATAAAATTTACACCTGTAGTTTCTACTATAAGCAATCGAGTTATCATCCAATTACCACTTCCAACTCCAATGATAGTACAAACCTACATTTCGCTAAACCGGACTCCTCAATCACTCTCTCAGCCATGAAAATTCCAACATTCTGATATGGCGCCTGGCGGCCAGCCCCGTGCCGCCAGGCGGTGCATACGGTTCTGGGCAAATTCCCAGAACCCCCGCACTTGCACTACTCTTCTCTACCAAGATTTCCCCAATGCAGATTGACCACACCCTTCCAATTATTTAGCAATCCCAACAAACGAATTAGTCCATTTCAAAGATAGAAATACTCAAATTAAATTCCCGCTATTTGACTCCAAGAGCTAAAATTCCCCAATTGTCAACCCTAAAACGTCTCTCCATTGTTCCATTCATTTTCGCCCTCAATTTCATGAATATACCCACTTCTCGACACCTAAACCATCCTTTATTGATCATAGTTAACTTTCCCTCAGATCTGAATCAGCCCAAAACCCAGAAATACCAACAGCGAACCAATTTGGCTCGTGTCGCTTGGCGATTCAACCAATACCGCCAGGCCCTTCATCCAAAAACACCCAGAATTGGGTAAAATGCCAGGCGTCGCATAGCGATCGGGGATGTGCCGCCAGGCAGTTCCTCTTCAAGAACCCAGAAACATGTTAAAATACATGTATCGCCTGGCGGCTATGAACAACCCGCCAGGCGATTTCTGAAAAGTTTCCAGAAACGCGAAAAATGCAACCAAAACAACAGTCATTCATACAATTCATACCATTCATTATTCAGTTCATGCTCAAACATAAAAATTAACGCGTAAACTCCCCTAACTTGGTTTCCTTTGCTTAAGAAAATTGAGAATTAGGAGCCCCCCCTTGTGATCACCAATATCCCCTCACTGCTACTTCCAATACGCTCTTCCTTCACACCAGACCACGAATTCTCTCTGAATTTTCCACTCCTCACAATGTTCTACAATGGCAATTCAGAAAACCCTTTTTCTTCCCACTAATTGGCTTTTTAATCAAGACTTAATGTGGGTTAATGGCATAAAAACGAAAATGATTAAATGTTAGTGTTTATTACCACTCATGAGTGCATTATGGACTATTTTTCAGCCACTTCTAGGTTGTCCATTCATCTAGGGTTTCCTTCAACTCTTCATATTCAAACCCAAAACTAAAATTAGCAAAAATAAAGTTTAATTTGAGTTCTCCAAGACTTGAACCCACAACCATGCCAATGCCAAGTCAATGCTAAACCATCAATGTTCTACAATGGCAATTCAGAAAACCTTTTTTCTTCCCACTAATTGGCTTTTTAATCAAGACTTAATGTGGGTTAATGGCATAAAAACGAAAATGACTAAATGTTAGTGTTTATTACCATTCATGGGTGCATTATGGACTGCTTTTCAGCCTCAGTTGTCCATTCATCTCGGGTTTCCTTCAACTCTTCATATTCAAACCCAAAACTAAAATTAGCAAAAATAAAGTTTAATTTGAGTTCTCCAAGACTTGAACCCACAACCATGCCAATGTCAAGTCAATGCTAAACCATGAAGCCAATTCAAGTATTTTGTTAACTAATATAATTCAACGATTATGTCATCCCACAGAATGATCACATATATAAAAAAAATAACAAATAAATAACACATAAATGACATACATAGGACTTAACCCAAGACACAAACCAAGTACTCTCAACCATTTGAACTAGTACTTTTCCACATCATACAATTTAGAATTTAATGTCATAAAGGCTTCCCTTACCCGCATTTATTAATTAATTAATTAAATTTCACGGGCCTTACAATTTTTATTTTATTTTTTTTTTAAAAATAGTTTTTGTTAACTTTTTAAAAAAATAAAAATTTTGTCATTTGTCAAGCTGACGCCATACCACGTGACAATGATAGTGTGATGTGGTAGTGACAGTGGCATGTGTCACTCTGTTACGCCAAGTGTCATTTTCTCATTCAGTTTGATCCTTGTATCTTTATTTTGTCTCAATTTAGTCCTAATTTTTGAAAAAATTGAACAATTTTGTCCCTCTCCAAATTGAAACCAAATTTATTTTTTATGTAAATGGTATACAAATATTTTTATTAAAATTGATATTTTTTTATTAGATATTTTTAACAAGATTAAATTTATTCAAATTTATATTTTACATTGAACTTTATTTAAAATTTCTTTAAAGTTTTTAATAGAAAATAATACTAATAGAAAAAAAAATCAAATAATTGTATTAATATTTTACTACATCATACTTTAATGTTATTTTTTTATTTGAATTTATATTTCAAATAATTGTATATTTTTAAAATTGGTAAAGTTTAATAATGTCTATACAAATGTTTGAATTCGTGTAACAATTGTATAAATTCAATTGTAAAAGTTTTTAAACAAAATATATATATATATATATATATATATATATATATATATATATATATATATATATATAACAGTTTAAAACAAATAATTTTGAAAATAATTTTTAATAAAGTTGAATGTGAAATACAAATTTAAATAAACTTAATTTTGTTAAAAATATATAATAAAAATATCAAATTTAATAAAAATATTTGTATAACATTTATATAAAAATTAATTTTGATTTGAATTTGGAAAGTGACGAAATTGCTCAACTTTTACAAAAATTGAGAGAAAATAAAAATACAGGGATCAAATTGAAAATGAGGAAATGACACTTGGCGTAATAGTGACACATGACAGTATCACTGTCATATCACACTATCACTGTCACATGACACGACATCAACTTGACATATGACAAATTTTTAATTTTGTTTAAAAAAATTAAAATTAAAATTAAAAAACTAGAAACTGACACATGACACATCTTTAACGTTCTTACTACAATACTAACGATAAGAACTTATTGCATCAAATTTTCCAAACATAAGACCAAATTGAGATAAATAAAAATAAATGGACCAAATCAATATTTTTCTATGCAAATGGAGACCAAAAATATAATTTAACCTTCAGTCTAATTGCTAATTACATCACATAATAACCAATACTTTGCATAAAGTTATGAAAATGTTACGATATTAAATTTAAGCTTTGATTTTAGATGATATTCGTCTAATTTAGGATTAAGGAAATAGATAGAACCATTTTCCATAATTACTACCAAACAGTTAAAAAGTAAAATATGCATATGGAAATTGGAAACAAAAAAGACAAAATCATTCATCATCGATAAGTTGAGGAGAGTTTTTGACTTGAATTAAAAATTTTGAGTGTACAGACAATTTTTTTTTTCTTAAAAAGGATAAGTTTCCATTTAAAATATACTAACTTTGTTAATGAGTTTGGTTTGGCTCCTCAATTGTTTAAATTTTATTTTTTATTTTTGGACAATATTGTTTACGTGATGATAAATGATATATATATATTTTGAAGAGTCAATATAGTTAGTTGAGATATCAAAAGATACAGTGATGCATAGCTTTTGATAAAAAAAAAAATCTTAACTTTCTAAAACGCATCATAACTTTATTTATATTATGAACTAAGACAATTAGCATCATCCAATAAGTCATCTAATTAATAAAAAATAATGTTCATAAATAATTCAGTTATAAACATGTGGAAAGAAATACATAGGCTCAATGCAAAAAATATAAAATTATTATTCTAATCTATTTTTTTTTTCTTGAGCTATAATCCATGCACTCGTTAGTTAGATACCATTGAAGGTTTATTCAAGAATTTTTCAAGATAGTGACATATCTAATACAATTAACTAGGAAATATTAGCCTTCTTCTTAGATAAGTAAGGGTGAGCAAAACTTTCTTGAATTAAAGTAGGCATTGATTGAAACATCAATTTTGATTATTCCTAATATATGGATACTTTTGAGGTTTACTATAATGCATCACATTAAGAGCTTGAATGTGTGTTGGAGTAATTAAAGACACATGAGAAAAATTATCCTACTTATTATGATATGGAGTTAGTGGTTATGTTGTTTGTCTTGAAGTAAGAATGGCAAAACCTCGTCGATCCATTTAAAGTGGGATAGGCCGGGTTGAGAATTTCACTCAATCAATTTGACGGGTCAAAATGTTGACCAATCGGATCCAGCCTCTTGCCATTTTTTAAATATTAAAAATAAAAATAAAAATTAATTTAAAACCTTAACTTTTCTATATTATTTATTTTAAAAATGTAAATATATAATAGTATTATAATTTAAATCATTAACACTTATAAATTAAGTTCCAATTATTAGTTATAATAGAGTAATTTAACATGTAAAAGTAATAATTATTTTAATTTATCTAACTAAAAACATTAATTAATCAATTAAAAGTTAAAAAATATTTTATATGATTAAATATGCTTTTAATATATAAATGTATGTATAAACAAATTTTAAAAATTAAAAAAAAGAAAACAAATTAATTTTTTTTAAAAGATTAAAAAAAAGTGATGGGTCAACCCGACCTGACCTATTACCCATCGTATGAAAGATGGGTTGTCATCAGTGTTGGTTTTTGTTTGACGGGCTAGTCCAACATTACCTTTTTTTTATGGGCCAACAACAAGTCAGGCCAAAATAGGTTAGGCCGACCCATTTTGCCAGCCCTACCTTGAATATCTAGAACACTATTTATATGGTAGAAAGTTTGACAATGATCATAAATTTTGTTTAACCCTCTCTGTTTCTTATTCAAAAAAAATTTCATACCCTTGTTTATAGAGATGATTTTTTAGTACATAATTAATTACAAATTCAAAAACTTTAAATAATCATCCACGATTTTAGTAGATTTGTTGGTTGCTTTAGTTGTCTAGCTTTTTGATGCTCTAGCTATATTGATAGAAGTAGCTCCCTATTTTTGTGGCTCAATCTCTCTGTGTTGGTGACCTTAGCTCTCTGCAATGGTGGCCCTAATTCTATGCAATGGTTCCTTTAGCTCTGTGTAATGACAGTTGGTGTTGCTTTCGTGATGGCCTATTGTTCAAGAATAACTCTTAGAAAAGCAACAAAACTATTTGTTATTTTCTGTATATTTTTAATTAATCTCTTTTTTGTAATTCAATTGTATTTCTCACTTTTAAACTTATTTGATACAGAATATTATATTAATATATCTATTATTATTGTTTTTAGAAAATAAAGTAAGGTGTTTTGTTATAAAACACTGAAATCGTGAGCAACAACGAGAAATAGCTCATCGTTATTTAGTTACTTATATTTAGCTATGAAATATATTTTTAGTGTTTCCTCGTTATTTCTTGCATAATGATTTTTCAAAGGATTAGCTAGAGGTTAACTAAGACTTATTTCATCACAAATATATTACCTTTTTATTTTAAAGGTCCATGACTCAATAAATATTATGAAATTAGAATCTGCGGAGACTATTTGTTACATGTTAACATTTGATGGTTTAACACTAATCGAATTGTCTAAGAATCTTTTATCAAAATTTTACTCGGTCAATTCTTCATAATATATAATCCTACCGAATTGAGTGTAATGACATTGAGGTATATAAGTATTAACAATAGGATTGAAATTATTGCATCATGACCAAATATTTTGTCAACTATTACACTTGTAGATGCATGCAAGTTAGCTTGTTCTTAGTGATGAATTTGACAAACAATTTTATTTATTTTTGTTTGGCCTTCAACAATTTTTATTATCACTTAACTCTAAGACTTATCAATCTTCATGTGTGTGTCGTTGACATGTCAATCTAAAATTCATTGTTTAATCAAAGTGGCAAAAGTTTTTTGTCTTAGGAAAACCAAAGAAAACATTATATATTTTGGACTATGCTATTTTCACTCTTTTTTTTTTCTTATTTCCCTTACTATTTAAAAACAAAAATTCTACAACAAAAGTATGTTTCACTCATAAACCTTTAATATTAAATAGAAATAAGTTTCCATTATATATTCATATTCATATACCATACAAACAAGTTTCTTTGAATAAGTAAGAAGGAAAATAAAATGAAAAAGGAAGAATAGGAGTGAGAGAAGAAGAGGAGTAAGAGTATATATATCGAGAGGAATATTGCAAAGTAAGGGGGAAAAGGTAAAAAATAGAGGGATAGAATGTGACGAAAGGGGCAAAATAGGAAATGTAAAGAGTTTGGGAGTTGAAAGAGAAAAAAAAAAGGGAAAAAGTAACATGGGCCTTGTATTTTTCCTTTCCAATGGGGTTGAATGGTTTTCAAATATGTTGGGCTACAGTGGAAGTTCTGCATTGTAGTTTTCCACTGTTTTGGACCTGTAGCCCATTTTCTAAACAAAAAACTTCATTAGAAGAAATAAATTTATTGTGAAAAAAATAAAAAGGGAATTGTATTTAGAATTTTTAAAAGGAAATAATTAATGAAGAGTAGCTCAATAACTTCATAAAGAACACAAATATCAACCTAAGGAGAAAGATTGAGTCTGATTGTATCATGGTTATGTTTGGTTAAAGTCTCTTTGGTAAAAATATTCCATAAGAAAAATAATGTTTTGTTTGAGCGGGGAAGGGAATGAAAGAAAAATTTGAAGAAAAGAAAGAGCGTAAAAAATTAGTAGAAGTGGTTTTGATTGAAAAAGAATGAAACAAAATAAGTCAAATATTTATAGTGGATTTGACTGATGTGATAAAGTGAAGAAAATAAATTAATAGTATAATATAATAAATTATTAAAACATGTGTAGTTAAAATTGAATAACAATAAATATGAATTAAAAATGAAAATGAATTAAATGTGAAGTAATTATTTTATAAACTTATAAATCATGTTAAAAAATTAATTAAAACTTGAATTTTTTTTAGATAGTTGAATTCAAATCATTTTTTTTCACACGACTGTTAAAAAAAATAAAAACATTAATTCACAATATAGCTGATTGATTCTAAACATTCTCACAAACTTAATTACTAAATACTAAAATAATTTACTTCACCAAATATCAAAATTTGAACTATTTTAATCCATTTATTATTATGATATTTTTATTTTGATTTTTTGTTATATTATAATAAAGAAGTAAATGTTTTATTATATATATTTTTTAAATATAATAAATTAGGTTTTGAATTTAATCAGTTATATCATAAATTATGTTTAAAAACATAATTTATTATTTTGTTGCAAATATTATCAATATTTGTGTGTACAATTGTTTATATTTTTATAATTGATTATGTGTAATTTTCTTTACAATTTTTTGTTGATTTTTTTACTTTATAATTTATTTTATTTTTCTTGTTTTAATTTTTAATTCTTTTTAATCTTTTTATACTATATTCTGATTTGTATGTTTAGAAGTAGGAAAATGGGTGCATGCTTGTCACTTTATAATATTAACTAAAATTTTATATGACTTGTAATGTGTCTTAGGTGTCCCAACTAGTTCTATTATTTAGAGCTTTTGTAATTCAATGTATATTTAAATTAGATAAGATTTTTTTTTTCAATTGGTTTCTTTTAATGTTTTCCTTTCTCATATCATAGGAGATGTGCCTTATCATTTAATTTGCCTTTTTAGGTTTAAGTCGAAGAGTTATCAACGAAATGAAAGTTCGGAAATTTTAATTTATAAATAAGATTGATATATATTAATATTGAAATGAGTCCAAGAGCATTGAAAAAATGTGCAATGTAATTGTGAATCATAATAAATGGAGTTGAATGAAGGATAAAGAAAAAAAAAAAGAAATATAAGAATAATGATATTTTGACCCACATTTAACCTATCATTCCGATCACTGTTCAATTATGTATTTTGATTTTTTTTAGTGGTGTGATATGATGATCTAAGGATGATTGGAGTAGTGGGTTAAAAGTTGTTCAAAAAAAGTTGGTCAAAATATTATTATCCAAATACAAAGCTAGAAAATAAATAAATCATCTTGTGTAATATGTAAAATACATCTTAAAAGTGTATCTTTTGTTTCAACAAGTTTTTTACTCTTAATAGGATATTTATGTGGTTACAAGTTAGTTCAAATTATGAAACAAAATCCTAACTAACTAACTAAACACCTTCCATAAGTATTGTTCACCAAATGATACATTATTCCATTATTAAATTGTATGATTGTTAGATATTTACAACCAAATGGTCTTCAATAAAAGAGTTCAATACAATAAAGATCTACAAGGACTATAGAAGATCTCTTATGAGATGCATTTATACATCAGGAGGGTGTCTACCTTAGAAAGAGTTTGACCAATTTGCCTTTTATTATTCCTAATGACCTTTGCACAAAATGTGGTTGTCATTATCCTTTCACCTAATTATAGTTCACATATTTCATTATGTAGTAAAAAGATACCCACATGAAATTTACCATGAGGTAGTTATTGTCATGTGTAATAATTTTTTTCTCAACAATTGTTTCACTAGAAATCGAACTCGCAGCCTTAGTTCTAATACTAATCGTTGAATTAAGCACTTATTATTAAGCTAAAAGTTATAGATAAAGTGCAACTTGTTTTACTTAAGAATATAATGACCAAACATAGTGATTCAGTTGTTATTTAATTCATTTGATTTTCGTCATTATACAATTGTTGTCAATTGCAACATAAACCCTTAGTTTAAGAGCATTAATGACACATTCCTCTAAGTGATTATTCATAAAGATGAGTATTAATGACATATTATGCAATGATTACTCATACACTCAAGTGATTTTGGACTAATATAATACTTGATAAGTAAAATCCTTCTTGCTCAAAGACTTAAAAGTGAAATACAAAGTTATTTGTTCCAAGAAACATAGAAATTGTATAACTAGATCATACAAAATAATCTAATAAAATCCAAATACTTATTTGTAAAAGTCACTACTTCTTAAGAATGAGAAAGCAAAAAAATGTCACATGCTTAAACATTACTAATTGAGCTTCCAAACTAGTGAGTTTATGTATATATCTATTTCCAAACTCATTAGAAAATACAACATTACTTAAATACTTTGGTAACATGATGAATTTTGATTGACAATAACTCAATTATCTATAAATCACCCAACAAAAAATACAACTTAATAACAACCAATCTTTAATAATTTTAATTGATTTAATGAGACTTAGATGTTCATATGTACATGTTTTTATTATAGGAAATATTATAGTCTCTTTTGATAATCACTTTGTGTCATTATTATTGTAACATTCCTAAAGAATATTACTTTGAAAATATCATAAACAATTTAATTAAATTAAATTAAATACGATAATATAAAAATTATTCCTCATTTATATATGCATGTTCCCAAAACACGGGAAAATTAAAGTCGTAAAGTCAAATCATTGTACCGTTTAATAGTTCAAAAACATTACAACTCATAAAAGCCAAAAGTGGCTAATGTTCCAAAACATAAGTACAAAAATTCAAATCTTCAAAAGCCCATAACATGATCCCGCTCTCCAATCTCAAGCGTCTCCTGGCTCACCTGTCAAAACATCTGCTCCCGGATAATAAATTATCCGATCATCGCCACACACACACAGATAGGGTGAGCTATGCATATTAAAAACAAATTTAAATATGATACCCATCCCAATAAAAATTTACAGGTTAATGTTAATTACAAATTATCCACCCCTGATCTCAGATTCCTTCCTGAGTCACATGCATGAAACTAGGTCATGGGATTTTCACTGTGCTTCCACGAAACTATCCCTTTCGTGGTCCAACCCTACGAGCCAATCCTGCTCATAGTCCAACCCTACAAACTCCTCGCCTGTAGTATCACATCCAAGCTTACTCAGCTTGGACCCTGGCACGCACGCAATCACCATACTATGGACTCATCGCCCAATAGTAGCCGACGGGAACTCAACTAGTTCCATGCCCATCATGCGTTCAACCACTCAAGCACGTCCCAGACCCCTATTGGACTTAGTCCATCAAGCCCAAGCACATAAGAAGTGAACTTAGTCCTTCAAGTTCACTAATCAAGCAAAAGAAGACAATTGTACAGCCACACAAACCCCTGGTACCGCCTAGACACCGCTAGGCAGATACTAGCAGAAAATCGCCCGGCGGTCACACTCCCACCGCCAGGCGCTGCGGTCCAGACACCGCCTGGCAGAGACTACCCTACCGCCAGGCGCCTAGCACTGAAAGTGGCCACTGCCACTGATTTTCACTCTACCGCCAGGCGGTACACCCCGCACTGCCAGGCGTTGTACCAGTAGCGCAATGCTACTGGTTTTTGGTCCCTTTTACAGGTCTTAATAGACTCCCATTTACACAATGTTTCAGCACACATACATTCAGAGCATTACAATACATGCATCAAACCAAAACGAAA
>Ga0214544_1012152_pt1 | contig 11404 bp, 5 predicted proteins | sample CNSS3metaG_FD_160074 | JGI IMG/M metagenome (GOLD analysis project Ga0214544, IMG submission 160074) | Root nodule microbial communities from cowpea collected in UCLA plant growth center, Los Angeles, California, USA - CNSS3 | ecosystem: Host-associated > Plants > Roots > Nodule | place: USA...
ATTTTTAATGAACTTCTTATGTTTTCAGGCTCTTCTAGATTAAAATTGGACAACATGAAACTTTATAAAATGTTGCAAGAGGTGTACATTGATGAAGTTAGTAATTTCTTTAATATTTTATTCAAAAGTAAACTACAATATAAATTGGTCGTGATTTTTTATTTGTTTGTTTTTCAAGAATCAATCGGAGAAAAGAGACTTCTTAATCCAAGCACTAATTATGGTTAAATATTTATTTTTTAAAATATTTTTGTAAATACCCGCGGGTACCCGTGGATACTCGTGGATATGAAAAAAATAGACGGGTACCCGCATAACAAATACCCGACAGATATGGATACGGATACGGGACGAATATTTATTCAGCGGATAGGGTAGGGGGGCTACTACCCGTACCCTACCCGCCCCGTTAACATCCCTAGTTTTGACTATTACAATAATTAGTCTCTAATTAAAAAAAAATTGGATTACACATTAACAATCATATATTTACACGTCATGCAGGAATTACTTTATATTTTGTTTGTCAGGTCACAGTGTTTGCTGCAATGTTCATGGATTTGAACCATATTTCTACATCCATTGTCCTCCTGGAATGGGTTCCGATGATATCTCTCATTTACAGCAAATCCTTGAGGTATCTGATTCAGTATGTGAATTTTATTTTATTTTTTCTGGTTTTTAATCTAGAAAGGGATTAGGATTACTTTATTTAATTTGCAAACTTGTTTTTGTCATCTTTCAGGAAAGGATGAGAGAAGCCAATAGAAATAGTAATGCAGAAAAATTCATTCGCTGCATTGAGATGGTGCAGAAGAGAAGTATTATGTACTATCAGCAATCAGATTCTCAGTCCTTTCTAAAAATTGTAGTTGCACTCCCAACCATGGTTGCCAGTTGTCGTGGTAGAATTGTAGTATATATTTTCGATTATATTGATGATTTTATCATTTATATTTATGTTTATGCTGTATTTTTGGTTTTTATTGACTTATTTCTTAACTTGTTGTTGTATGTTTGACTCACACACACTTTGGGGATAAATCTTAGTTTTATAGTTGTCTTTGTCCACATTAATTATGTGAATAGATATTTCTTACCAATATTTCACAGGTATTCTTGACAGGGGTATTCAACTTGATGGTCTAGGAATGAAAACATTCTTGACTTATGAAAGCAGTGTACCTTTTTCCCTACGGTTTATGATTGATTGCAAAATTGTTGGTGGAAATTGGATTGAAATTCCAGTGGGAAAATATAAGAAGATAGTGGAAAGCATGTCTTATTGCCAGTTGGAGTTTGATTGTCTGTATCCTCTTTCATGTGTTAGTGTATGGGTTAATAGGATAAAGGATTATAGGAATACCAAAATCCTTGGATTGTTCTGTTCTCTCCTTGACAATATTATAGGCATTCTGATTTGATTAGTCATGCTCCAGAAGGGGAATATTCAAAGATGGCGCCATTTCGCATATTGAGTTTTGACATTGAGTGTGCTGGTCGTAAAGGTCATTTTCCCGTGCCTAGTCATGATCCTGTTATCCAGGTCCCTTGCCTTCTCTTTTTGCACCTGCAAATTAGTGCACTGTGTTATTGTTTTCGATCTAAAATTCTCAATTTTTGTTTTTTCAGATTGCCAATTTGGTTACTTTACAAGGAGAAGACCATCCGCTTATTCGCAATGTGATGACCCTTAAATCATGTTCTCCTATTGCTGGTGTTGATGTGATGTCATTTGATACGGAAACAGAAGTCCTACTAGCCTGGAGGGTAATTTCATTGTGTGCTTATCCATTTTATACTTATCAAGAAAAAATATTTCAGCAAACTCCCACAATTTTTATTCCGTCTCCCTAAATAAACTGTTGTTGGGATATGCTAATTAAATAACTGGTACCTTGCATGTTTTTTTTTCATAGGATGATGTTTTGTAGTTCTTATAACATCATCAATGGTCAATGTTATTAAATATCATTCGTCAATGAGTCAATTTGATATTATCCAACTGTTGAATGAATTATAACTTTTTCTCTATTACATCCTTATATTTTTTTGATGGAGGTGTTTTTTTCCTTGCAGGATTTCATTCGGGAAGTGGACCCTGATATTGTTATTGGATATAACATCTGCAAATTTGACCTGCCATATCTTATTGAGGTGTTGACTGGACTTTTAAATTTTAGAGTAGATAACCAGAAGATTTTATTTAAAACAAATCTTGTGTGCATGTTGTGGTTACTGTTTTAATTTAATTTGTTATTTTATTGTTTTTCAGAGAGCCGCAAAGCTGAAGATAGAAGAATTTCCAATTCTTGGCCGTATTAGGAGCGGTAGAGTTCGGGTAAAGGATTCAACTTTCTCATCGAGGTAAAGAGATATAGTTTGATATATTTTTCTGTCATCTACATGTTTCCTGTCATTATTTGATAGTAGTCATATTCTGGTGGGTTCTTAGTTTTTGTTAGTTTCATAAACTTTAATGAATATAGAAACTTGATTTCTAAAGCATATCTTGTCTTTTACGTTCTTAACATTTTCAATGAGTTTTGGAATTAGTTTTGTTGTCCTTTTATTTTCTCATTCTAATAAGTCATTTGACTATCTACCTTATTCAACTTGATGGTTTTGTAGGCAGTTGGGGACTAGGGAAAGTAAAGACGTTACAATAGAAGGGAGAGTTCAGTTTGACTTATTCCAGGTTATGTCAATATTGTTTTCCTTTACTTGACTCGTGATGGACACTCTGAGTTTATTGCTTAACAGGTTTATTTGTTGTGTTTTCATTTGCAGGTTATGCAAAGAGACTACAAATTAAGTTCTTATTCACTAAATTCTGTCTCAGCACACTTCCTTTCTGAGCAGGTAAAGTCATTCTTTTGAAGTCATTTCAACAATTATTTCCCCTCTTTATTGTGTATTGGTACAATGATAAGGCTATTGCCTTGTGACTTGGAGATGATAAGTTCAAAACTGGAATGCCTCTCTTCTTGGCGTAGGTTGTGTACATCTATCCTCTTTCGGTCCCATTAAGTGGGAGCCTTGTTCACTGGGTCACCCTTTTATCGTTTTTATTCCTTTATTTCTTGTTTCAAATACATCTGGAAAGTGGGAGATGTTTAGATCATGGTTGGAATTTGGAAAGTACAATTAAGACATCTTTATATTTATACATAAATACAATTCCTGTATATTTATAACCATAGATGCAGTTGCATATTTACATACATAAACTCATGATTTGATATGAGAATTGGACATTGCAATTGGATTGCAATGGAGTTGTAATTTTACAGATATACATTTTAATTGGTTCTTTTATTTTCTGTTTGTATGTTTGCATGTGTCTGCTTTTTTTTTTCTACATTTTGTATGCCTGCCATTATCTAAACAGCTTCTTTTGCTGGAATCTCGTCTTTCATTGTGAATGTTATAGTGCTTGTCAATCTATAGCTTTGTAACTGCATGTTCATATAGTGCAGAAAGAGGATGTCCATCATTCTATTATATCTGATCTCCATTATGGAACCGCAGAAACTAGGAGGCGCCTTGCTGTGTATTGTTTGAAGGTTCGTTTTCTGATTTTTTGTCCTAGGATTCTATATTGTCACTTTTTATTTATTTAAATATTTCTAGTTTTTCTTTTGTTTCCTATCTAGTTTTCACTGTTCAGTAAACTTTAAAGATATAAACATAAAAGTTGGCGATAATTTGTAACTCTCAGTTGATAAGGAAAATTATGATCTGACTGACCCTGCAACAGTTTTAGTTTGCATTGTTTGTTAACTTTATGGAATACTTCTGTTTGTAAAGAAGGCTCTGTTTCATCTGTCCTTTTGATGTGACGTGTAGAAAATAAGGATTTTCACCACTTAATTTTATTTGTCAAGCTCTCATTTGAGCTGTCTGTAACTAATTCTAACCAACTGATGACAGATGTTATTTGACATGTCATATTACAACGGCAGTAATATACTCAGAAAAATTTCAATAATTTTTTTTTATCTTACTATGCTTAATAATTTAGCTTTGAAAAGTTGTTGTTTGTGGTTTTTTTTTGAATTGCTTGTGGTTTGTTACATACTAAAGTGTTGTATCAGATATGGTTAATCCATTATGGGGATTTTAAAAGTGAAAGAAATTGACCATTTAAAACTCCTACTCTACTCGCTAATGTGCAGGATGCATATCTCCCTCAGCGGCTTTTGGATAAATTGATGTTCATTTACAACTATGTGGAGATGGCTCGAGTAACAGGGGTTCCAATTTCTTTTCTACTTTCCAGAGGCCAAAGCATTAAGGTAAGCCTCATATTTCCTTTTTAATGAACAAAGCTTAGAATCACTTAAAATGATGACTTGTTAAATTTGTATCAGTAATTACTTGTTTCTTTTCTTCCTTTCCAGGTACTTTCTCAACTTCTTAGGAAGGCGAGACAGAAGAATCTTGTCATTCCTAATGTCAAACTGGTTGGGTCTGAACAAGGAACATTTGAAGGTGCCACTGTAAGTTCATTCCTTTATTTTTCATATTTATTATTTTAACAGTTAATGGGCCTTTATTCTCAGATTCTTTCCACTTTCAATGTCTATACATGCATGTTTGTGTATATGCATCTTCTAATATGAAATGAAATACATTGTATTAGCTATCCATTCATACAACTATTCAATACCTTGTATCTTCTGAGAATTTTATTTATATTTGTCACTACAAATTAGATTATATACTGAATTGACTCATGAATTGGAAATACAAAGGCTCATAGCATCATTAACTTTTTACTCCAAGATTGCATTGCATCAAGGTTGTCAAATTTGAGTCTAGTAACTCAATAATGTTCTACAAACTCAAGATCCTACCTAAAGTAGTATACAAAATACCTAATCATATACCCAAGCTGTTGCCTTTTGATGCATATAGTTCAACTTTACAACTTGCAGGTGTTGGAGGCAAGGGCCGGATATTATGAAAAACCAATCGCTACGTTAGATTTTGCATCCCTGTATCCATCTATTATGATGGCCTATAATTTATGTTATTGCACTCTGGTAAGTATTTCACTGTTTTGATTTAGTTAAGCATGAGTTTTGTTTCTTTAGAAAAAACAAAAAAAAACTGATATAGGGTAACAATTGGTAGTTTTTTTTTTGTGTTATTTTTTTTTTTTTTTTTTTTTTTTTTTTTTTTTTTTTTATCTTTCTTCATGTTAAATGTTTTTTAAGGTGACTCCTGAAGATGCTCGTAAGCTCAACATCCCTCCAGAGTTTGTGAACAGAACTCCATCCGGTGAAACATTTGTTAAATCAAATCTGCAGAAGGTATGTTGATTGAAAGCAAATTACTATTTTTCCTTTTTTCTTTAAGGCACTATGCTGATTTCATTTTAGAGGTTAATGCTTATATGAAGTTGAGGCACTGATGTAATGAAAATAAATTTAGGGAATACTTCCTGAAATTCTTGAAGAGCTACTAACAGCCCGTAAAAGGGCAAAAGCAGACTTAAAGGTATCCTTTCTGTGTACATGTGAAAGTTGACTTTTGGTGTAGATTGTTTTGGTGTCCGCCGTAGTGTTTTGATATATTCAAATCCACTAAATAAATTCTGTCAAATATCTATTTCAGGAGGCAAAGGATCCTCTGGAGAGGGCAGTGCTAGATGGTAGGCAGCTGGCCCTGAAAGTAAGCTGCTCTTAATGTTTTGCGTCTTTTTGCCTTGTCCTTCTTTTGATATTTGTTCATTTCTCTCTACTGCATAGTGCCTACTCATATTTGTTCATTTCTTGGTATTGGTAACATTTTAAACTCAATTTCTATTTCCTTTTGATCAGGTTAGTGCAAATTCCGTGTATGGGTTTACTGGGGCTACCATTGGTCAGTTACCATGTTTAGAGATATCATCGAGTGTAACAAGCTATGGTATTGCTTTCATCTCATACTTTGTTTGGTGTTTTTTTAGATTATCTTTTTGTTGAATTTAAATAGCATCTCCATTGAGTTCTTATTATGTTTTATTGGATGTCTGTAAAGGTCGACAAATGATTGAGCACACGAAAAAACTTGTGGAAGATAAATTTACTACACTTAATGGCTATGAACACAATGCTGAGGTAATATTTAGAAGTTTTGTTGTTTGATACATGTCATACTCTATGGGTTCATGGGTTAGAAGTTGAAGCTATCTTGGGTGTTTTTATTGGTCCTTATCACTGCATTTTAGTATGGGGAATTTAACATTGCACCAACAATATAAACTTTCCATCCTTGCTAATAAATTTTACACTTCCAGTAATGCATTTGTTTTGTTAAATTTTGGATAGTCATAACCCTTTTACCACCATATCAATCGCAAATGAGTTGCAATGTAGTGTAATTCTTTCTACTAGGTAATATATGGAGACACGGATTCAGTCATGGTAAGATTTGGTGTTTCTGACGTAGACCAGGCTATGAACTTGGGGAGAGAAGCTGCCGAATTTATAAGTGGAACTTTCACAAAGGTAACATTTTATTTTGCAATTTATTTTATTCTTATGATAGCCTGTGAAATTGATGGATCCTAAACTTGAAAACTGTTTTTTTTTTTTTGTGTTTTTCTTGAAAGCCAATTGATTTTTATGGATCACTTATTTTCGTGATATGGAAAAATGTTTCTTTTATATTTTCTCCAAACAATGAAGTACAATTGGTTCTAAAACAACTTTGTTTTTTATTTGCACGAGATTCCAATAAAAAATGATCTCCTCATGTACTACAAAGCTACATATTATCAATTTGATTATTCCAATCATTCTCCTGATCCTTCAAATTTGAATCAAAAAGTTATATGTTTTTTCAAATAGTTTAGATTTAACATATATAATGTTATTTCTGAATTTATATTCACGTTAATTACATGTTCATAACATTTGCAGCTAGTCTAGAGGCTTTAATCTTCATGTTATTTAAGCTTCAGCTTTTGTATCTCTAATCTTAATTCTATAAAACTTATTATTTTATTTGCTACATTGATTTGTCCTTACTTAGTTGTTTTTGTTGTGATCGTGAAGCCCATCAAACTAGAATTTGAGAAGGTTTATTATCCATATCTCTTAATTAGCAAGAAGAGATATGCTGGTTTGTTGTGGACAAAACCAAACGACTTCGACAAAATGGACACTAAAGGTAAACATTACTCTTTACCTTCGTCTTGGTTTGCTGAAGTGTCTCTTAAACTGAATTTGTATTGAACAGGAATTGAAACAGTTCGAAGAGACAACTGTTTGCTGGTCAAAAACCTGGTGAATGATTGTCTTCACAAAATACTGATTGACAGAGACATTCCAGGGGCTGTCCAGTATGTCAAGAATGCAATTTCAGATCTTTACAAGAATCGGATGGATTTATCACAGCTGGTTATTACAAAAGTGGGATCATTCAGAAATTTGATACGAATGCATTACCAAAATAATTCCTTTAAACTTGGGGCTAACATGCTTACTTTATCAGGGTTTAACGAAGTCAGGAGATGACTATAAAGTAAAGGCAGCTCACGTTGAACTTGCTGAAAAGATGCGCAAGGTTGGTTCTGTCATCTTCCATTTTTGGTTTTTTTTAAGAAAAAAATTGGATTCTTGTATTGTGGGTTGGCAAAGGAAAAAGAAGCCACTGTTATAGTACATGATCGTTTGCACTGCATGTGGAACTGTACTCGATTGAGGACTGTTTTTAGGCTTATTGAGCTAGTCATGTATCAGTTCTGTGGGACATACATGTATTTGATTTGATTTGGTTTGGTTTTGTAATTGACAGCGAGATGCTGCCACTGCTCCTAATGTTGGAGACAGAGTACCATATGTAATTATCAAAGGTGCAAGAGGTGCGAAGGTACTACCACATGTTACCCTCTATTTTTTTAGTTTTTTAAACATTGGTTCAGATTATCTCTAGACTAACACGTATAAGAAAATCAGGCATATGAGAAATCAGAAGACCCTATTTATGTTCTAGAGAACGACATACCAATAGATTATCAATATTATGTTGACAATCAAATTAGCAAGGTTGGTTTATCATTTCCTTGCATGTTTTCGATTTCTCCAAATTTGTGTTCTTATTAGCTTCATTGTATGCAGCCGATTCTGAGAATTTTTGAGCCAATCTTGAAGAATGCTAGGAGCGAACTTCTCCATGGAAGTCATACAGAATCGATTTTTATTTCTTCTAGTACTCCATCAAACCGTGGCCAATCGAAATTACCTTTTCCTAAAATGCTTAAATGCATTGGCTGTAAAACTGTATTAGGGTATGTATCACCCCTCCTTTTGTAGTGTTGTCTTAAAGTTCTAAGACTGTTTCTGGTTGATTTTAATTTCATATATTATAATTTTTTGTTTTGTTTTATTAGATTTTTGCAAAGAAAAGACACTGGAACTACAAAGAACATTTATACACATGCTACATTGGCAGTATATTTTTTGGTCTAATAATTTTTGTTTTGCATTTGATTCAGCAAGGATCATCATACGGTCTGTTCAGATTGCACAGAAAGGAAGGCTGAGCTATACTGTAAAACAGTGTCTCAAGGTGGGGCATCTTTGAAATGGTTTTGGTTTTGTTGTACAGAATGGTTACAGTTATTTTTTTATTGGACAAAATTCACAAAAACAAGTGGTGTTGTGGTTGTAGTGTCTGAGCTGGAGAAGCTTTTTGGGAGGTTGTGGACTCAGTGTCAGGAGTGCCAAGGTTCACCTTATGAAGATGTTCTCTGCACAAGGTTTGTCCATTTAGTGAAATTTCTTGGATGGTTCGGGCTCTTAAATTTCTTACTCTTGTTTTTGGTCTATTTTTATTTTGTGCTTTTTGTACAATAACTTATAATTTCGTTTTTGGTTTGGTTTCTCATTGTTGGACTGCTGTTACTGATTTCTCGGGTACTAATTTGTTGCAGTCGGGATTGTCCAATTTTTTATCGACGAAAAAAGGCACAGAAAGATTTGTGCAAAGCAAGCTCAGAATTGGACAGGTGGAGTTTTTAAGTTTTTCCAATGTCAGTTTCTTTCTTAATTTTCTTCCGTCTTCATAGTGGTTTATTCAATGAATTTCATCATTCATTAATAACCCCAAAATATAAAATGACAAGTTCATTCAATTTATTTTTTTGTGTAATTTTTTTATGAACTCATCCTAAGTTCACTATTTTTTGGTATTTCACCTAGGTTAACATACCAATTTAATACAATCTATTCACATTTAATTTGAATTATTATTATTATTTTTTAAAAGCCAGCAATAACAATAGTTACATGTATTTTCAGTAATAATATAGAAATAATGTATAATGATTGCATTTACAAAATTCTTATAAACATTTATGCCAAATTTATATTTTTAATAGAAAAGAATGCATTTACGTTAATGTTTAATGACATTCTTCTTGCTTTAATAAATTATACTTCACTTATTTTAAAAAAATAATGTAACACTTATTTCTCTTATTTTATTTGAAAATAGCATATTTGTTAAAACTTAAATAAAAAAAGTAAAAAAAATTAAATATTAAAGTTTTAAAATGGATTATTTTTAAGAAAAACTAAGCAAAGATAAATATTTAGGTATAAAGAATTTATCATTCTTGATGTTATTAATAAAATAATAATAGTACTTTTTATTTTATTTATATATTATTTATGTATATACTTGAATTAAAACTATGCTTAAATAAATTAATAAATTTAATATTTTATTTATGTATTTAAATTTTCTATTAAAATATTCTTTTTTCCAAACTATAAATTACATTTTTATAAGGTATTTTAAAAAGTTACTGAATATAATTTTTTTGATATTTTAAACATATAATTAAAACAACTATTCTTTTTTTATAAAACAACTTTATTTTTATTAAATTTTAATCAATATGCTGTTTTATACAAAATAAATATAGTAGAAAAGTTTCCTTTTATTAATATCTTGAATGGCGTTTATTGCTGAGAACAAATTAATTTAGTATATAATTCGTGTTTGATTTACTATTTGCAGAAACAAGTGATTTTTTAAAGATTAATTTGATACTTGAAAGTAAAAGTTCAGGGATCAATCTATACTTTATACATATATATTGTCGAAATCAAAATTTGCATTTCTTTATCAAGGACTAAATTACTATAATTCTACACTTCCATGAACCAAAATGTCCATTTTAACTTGTTACATGTTATTACATACATGTTAGTTGAACGTGGTTACCGTATTCTCTTTTCTTCATCTATATGATAATCTGTATATATTAGTTTTAACTAACGGACTTCAACCTATATTACTGTAATATGTAGCATTGCAAGTCTGTTTAAAAGGATTTATATAAATAGATGAAGGTTTAATATTTCTTTTTTTCAAAAAAAAAAACTTTGACTCTTTATCTTACCTTTATTTCATATGTAGAGATTGAAGTTAGTTTTACAAATTTTTAGTTATAAATTGTGGATGGTTAAAAGTAAATATTATGAATTGGATGTGTTATTGCAAATTTAATGCATGTAGAATCAGTCCGGATACTCCAAGGAGTAGGAAGAGTTTGTTTGGATTCAAGGGTGAACTGGTTGGGATGGTAAGTTTCATATGAGCCTTTGTTAATGTTGATGATTGATTCTTTTATGCTAAGACTATGCGCGAGTTTATTGTTCTTGGGAGAGACAATAAACAATATCATGGATTGTGTGATATTGGATGAGTTGTTGTAATCATAATATGATGTTTGTTTGTTAGTTTACCCTTGCAACTGTGTAGTTGCGGTTTCCATTTCTTTGATGATTATATGATTGTTGTTCCATCAGAGCAAATGTTGTAGATGTTGATTTGAATGCATCGCACCGAATAGCTTTGTGGTTGTATGAAAAATAAAACTTGTTTTATTGATTTTTGAATATGATAATATGATGTTTTGTTTGTTAGTTCTAACTTGTATTTGTGTTTGTAGTTGTGGTTTCTATTTTTTTGATGATTATATGATTGTTGTTCAATGAGACCAAATGTTGTAGATGTTGACGTTGATTTGAATGCATTGCATTGCACCGAAGAGCTTTGTGGTTGTATGAGAAAATGTTGCTGGACTATTTTGATATTATATTTTTAATCTAGGAATATTAAAAATGAATGTTTACTGTATATAATATGAGGGGATGTGATGTTTTAAGTAGAAAGATGGTGTGTAAAGGGGTCACATTTTTAGTATTTTTTTCTCTGGCTGTGGTTCTGTTTTTGATTTTTGTTTCTGGACTGGTTTTGCTGTGGAACAGTCCCTTGGTAAAGTTTTCTCATCATCCCATTTCCATCACCATTTTTTTTTATTATTGTTTGTTCACTTAAAACGTGAAGTTTACAGTTTTTTTTTTTTTTTTTTTTTTATTATTAGAATTCCTTTTTTTTT
>Ga0214544_1012153_pt1 | contig 11403 bp, 5 predicted proteins | sample CNSS3metaG_FD_160074 | JGI IMG/M metagenome (GOLD analysis project Ga0214544, IMG submission 160074) | Root nodule microbial communities from cowpea collected in UCLA plant growth center, Los Angeles, California, USA - CNSS3 | ecosystem: Host-associated > Plants > Roots > Nodule | place: USA...
CCAGAACCTTCCCGATTCCATATTTTGCTACCTCGATGGAGATGACCATAGGATCGTCATGATCAGGATCGGGAGCCTTGAAATCCTCATCGGTGAAGGTGATATGGGGCATTGACCACACCTTCTTCTCTACCAGATGGACCAACTTGAGCGCCCAGACGTGCCTCTTTCGAGCAGATGAGCTCGATCCTCCTCTAGCGAATCCTCCCGAAATGGTATTGATGCAACCCCTTAAGGGCTTATCCCTGCTCCGGCTGCGACTCCTCCTCGGGTTCGGTGGACTCTGGACGACTCCCTCCTCCGCCTATCAGGCTCCCGCTCTCTCCATTTCTCCCACTTGGCCGGCGCCTGCCTTCATGTTGGGCTTCTGTTCCTGACTGGGCTTCGCTGGGGGCGATCCTGCTAAATGTACTTCTTCAAATGCCCTTGTCGAATAAGCTCCTCAATCTTGTCGCGGAGTGTATGACATTCCTCTGTGGTGTGGCGATCGTCCGATGGTACTGACAGTGCTTGTTGCCATCGGCGTCTGAAGCTGGAGGTTTCTTTCTAGATACTGGAAGTGAATCGGCGCTGAAGGCCTCCAACAAGATCTTCGCCCAGGGGACGACCAAGGGGTTGTACGTTGTGAACTTGGGCATTTTCTTCTCGTTGGGCCGAGCAAGGGGTTTGCTCGGTCGAGGGGCGCTCTTCTGGGATGCTGCATCTTCCTTTTCCCTCTTCTTCACCGCAAACTCCTGCACGTCTTCCATCTGTATGAACTTGGCCACTCGCTCCCTCATCCCCTCCATTGTCTTTGGCTTCTTGCGGCTTGTCTTATCTGCAAACACGCCCGGCTGCAGTCCGTATGAAAAGTGATGTCGAGCGATTTCGTCGCTGAGGTCTTTTATCTTGACCGACATGCGGTTATATCGATCGAGGTAACTCCTCAACGACTCCTCATCCTATTGGCGAATGTTTACCAAGTTATCTACCGTCAGGATAACCGGCCTCATGGGAGCAAACTGCGTGCTGTACATGGCCTTCAGAGTGGCGAAGGAGTCGATGCTGTTGGCCGACAGCTCGGAGAACCACTCCAACGCCTCTCCCGTCAAGGAAGTCGAGAAAACGCGACACCAGATCGGGTCACTCACGGCATGGAACATCATCTGGTGGGTGAAGACCCGCATGTGGTTGTCAGGGTTTGTCGTCCCGTCATACTTGTCGAACGTTGGCATCTTCCATTTCTACGGCAACGGGGTCTCCAATATGAATTGGGTGAAGGGGAAATTCCCCAACGCGTGGATCTGTTGTCGGGAACGGTGACCTCCCTCGTTGGCCCCAAAACTCTCGGCCATCATGTGAGAGATGTTTCCCCTCGATGTCTGCGTCTTTTCCACCCTCGGGGGCTGCGATCGCTCCTATCCTGTGGGAGGCAAGCGACTTTCCATTTGCTCGATTTCTCGATGCTACTGCACATTGCTCAGTCTGAGCGGATCGGGCACAGTGGGGGTTGAAGGGATTCCTTCCTCCTTTCGCCGAAGGGCAGCGTTCTCCTCTTGTAGTTCCTCTGCATCTCATCCATCCTCTGTTGCATCGCCGTGATCATTTCCCTTGTATCTGCTTGATCATCCGCCATTCTTCCTCCGTCCACGTTGCTATTTCGGTTTCTTGTGGTCACCATAAGGGTGTATGGTGTAAAAAAGACTGCTCGGCCCCAAGGTGGGCGCCAAAATGTTTCAGGTGTAGGGACCAAGAGCCTACTAAGAACCTCTTCAATTTTACTCCTTCCTTCTCGAAATCTCCTTTCTTCACAACTGCGGTAACTTCTTCTCTAAGAAATCTATCTCCTCGCTCGATCGGTTGAATAGACGATTGGGGTACCTATCTAAAAGGCTCCGATGCTTAAGTCAATTGATGGGTCGATCGGTATATGAGTGTAACTGCAGTAATAAATGCGAAATTAAGATCCTCACCAATCTACCTTTGGGCCCTATTTAAAGTTTCCGGTGTGGGCCTGTGATTAGGGTTCCTTAATCACGGCCTAATGATCCTCTAATCAAAATTACTGACTTGTTTAACGTTAAATAATCCAGTTGACTAGTCTCATTTGGCCATTCGACCGATGGCCGCTTGACTAGACTAGTTATCTTTTGATTTTAACAACTTAGTGAATAATTAATCTATACAGCCGATCGACCGATGGTCATATATAAGGCGCTATGCGAACCACCTAGGAGACTGATCGACCGATGGATCTCTATGGGTTGATGCGCGATCGACCTGGGGGCCGATCAAACGATTGTCCTTTACAAGTTAAAGCGTTGTTCGTGTGGGACCGAGCGACCGATGGTCCTTTATAGTGATGCGTAATTCATACGTAGGGACGATCGACCGATGGTCCCTTACAAGGTAATGAATGGTTCGTTTGCGAGACCGATTGACCGATGGTCCCTTACGGAGTACCATGTAATTCATATGTAGGACCGATCGACCGATGATTCTATATAGTTCATCTGTGGGGTCGTTCGACCGATGGACATGTTTTATATACGAGCCCTCCCAGCCTTGTTCGATGGACCGGAGGACTGCACATGGCCGATGGCCCGATGGGGCGTACGGTACAAGAAACATTGCATTTCATAACCGAAAAAATAATCAACAATCACAGCTAAAAACAAGTCAATTGTTAAAAAAACCAATAAATGTCAGAAAATCAAGCAAACATCATCACGCACAAGCAACTAAACGCGGGAAATCTTTCAAATTAAGCAAAGGATAAAACTCCTAAAACAAAGAGAATGTGTTTGTGCATGTAAGGAATAAGTGTGTGTGTGTGAGTGAGAGAGAAAAAGAAAGAGAAACAAGCAAAGGAAGGAGAAAGTTGAAAGTAAGAAGAGGATAAAAATGCAAGAACCTCGACGGCAGCAACGAAAGGATGACGAATTTTGAGGAGGCAGTTATTGCGGAGCTCCTATGGATGCGAAACCCTAGAAGGAGAAGCGACGCGGTTGTGGTTGAGAGGAAAACAAATAAAAAAGCGAAGGAACGACGGAAGTGTACAGTGCTGCTTACGAACGAAGGAACGAACAGAGCTCCCATCAGCATTTTTTTTATTTGATTTTAAACTATGTAATTAATTACTATTGTTCAGTGCTGCTTGCGAAAGTGCAAGGAAACTAAACAAAATAATAGTGTTTTTATTAATTCTTCTAATATAAATATTTAAATTTTAAATGAATTTTTAAGTGTATAATTAAATTAAGTTAAATATTCGTATTTTATAAATAAAATACATACATACAATTTGTTTTTATTTATAATATATCATAAACAATTTATTTCATATTTAAAATGTTTAAAAAATTAAATAATATAAAAAAATTATACCATAAATATAATAATATATATAATAACATGTAACAATATAAATTAATTAATAATCCTTTTATTTGAATAAATTAATATAAAAAATATAAAAAAGCAGCGTAAAGATAATAAATTTTTTATCAAAATAATAATTAATCATTTGATTTTAAATATAATTAATAAGAATTGTTTTAATACCTTTTATAATAATATTTAACGGAAAGAAATATATTGTATTAGTTAAATTTTAGTTATTATTTTAATATATATATATATATAATAAATATAATTAACAAATAAAAGATTAATTTATATAAAAATAAAATATATTTTGATAATTTGTTAATATATTGATAGTTTTTATAAATTTACTTAATAAATTCATATTTTATAGAATAGTTTGTATATTATTATTTTTAATTACAAATTCTATTTATTAGCTTTGGATTTGCAACAAAATCATTAATCATAATTAATTAGCTACCATACTATGTTGTATCTAATCTCTAATTAATTATAGCTACAATTTAGCTACCATATTATGTTGTGTTTAATCCCTAACTAATTAGCTATAATTTAACTACTATATTATGTTATGTATAATTTCTAACTAATTAGCTATAACTTAGCTACAATATTTATGTTGTATTTAATCCCTAACTAATTAGCTACAACTTAGCTACCATATCATGTTGTGTATAATCCCTAACTAATTAGCTATAACTTAGCTACCATATTTGTGTTGTGTTTAATCCCTAACTAATTAGCTACAACTTAGTTACCATATTATGTTGTGTCTAGTCCCTTGCTAATTAGCTGCAACTTAGCTACCATATTTGTGTTGTATTTAATCTCTAACTAATTAGGTACAACTTAGCTACCATATTATGTTGTGTATAGTCCCTCGCTCATTAGCTACAATTTTAGTTTGTCGCTAATCCTTCGCTAATTAGCGACAAATTAGCGAGCACAATTTTTCCTCGCAAATTAGCAAATTTCTTGTAGTGCAATGACATTTTCCAAAGACAATCCTCTAGGTGATTTCCAGCTTTTGGCAAGATCTTCAGGTTCAGCCAATGGGTTCTCATTTAGGTACATCGATCAAGAGCTTCTTTAAAATATTCTTCATCACCTGCATTTGTTTTATTTGACTCAAAAGGGTTCTCCTCAAGGTCCACAGTTTCATCAAAAACAACATGCATAGATTCTTCTACATTCAAGGTTCTTCTATTAAAAACTCTATAGGCTTTACTAGTAAATGAATATCCTAAGAAAATAGCTTCATCTGCTTTAGAATCAAATTTACCCAAGTTTTCTTTTCCATTGTTTAGGACAAAACATTTACATCCAAATATTTTTAAATGTGCTACATTAGGCTTTCTTCCTTTAAACAATTCATAAGGGGTAATTTTCAATATTGGTCTAATAAGCATTCTATTTAGTACATAACATCCCGTGCTCACAACATCAACCCAAAAATATTTGGGCACTTCATATTCGTTCAACATTGTGCGAGCTAATTCCTCTAAGGATCTATTTTTCCTTTCTACAACTCCATTTGGTTGAGGAGTTCTAGGTGCAAAAAAATTATGCATAATTTTGTTTTCTTCACAAAAGTTTTCAAACGATTCATTTTGAAATTCTCCTCCATGATCACTTCTCAAAACTTTAATTTTCAAATCTTTTTCATTTTGAATCACTTTTGCAAATTTCTTAAAAGCTTTATAGGCCTCACTTTTTAGTGTGAGAAAGAAAGTCCATGTATATCTTGAGTAATCATCAACAATAACAAGAGCATAGTAATTTCCCCCAAAACCTTTTGTCCTTGAAGGACCAAACAAATCCATATGCAAAAGTTCTAAAGGCTTTCATGTAAAAATCACATTTTTTGAATGAAATGATGATTTTACTTGTTTTCCTTTTTGACATGCATCACATAGTTTATCTTTTTCAAACTTTATTTTTGGCAATCCAATTACTAATTCTTTAGAAATTAGTTTGTTTAATTGTTGCATGTGAATATGAGCAGCTCGTTTATGCCATAACCAAGGATTTTTTTCTTCTTTAACAACCAAACAAGTTATATCACTAGATGATGCAGTATCAAGAAGTAAATGTTATTGTGTCTCATACCTTTCAAGGCTACTTCTTTGGAGTCCTTTTGATGAATAGTGCAGTAGTCACTCTCAAATATTACTTTGAGTCCTTTATCACATAATTGGCTTATGCTGAGAAGATTGTGCTTTCATCCTTCCACAAATAGTGCATCCTTGATCTCCAAAGTATTTCCTCCACCTACATCACTCGTTCCAAGTATTTTTTCCTTTGTTGTTATCCTCATATGTAATAAATCCTTGTTCCTTTCTTTTAAAGTTCTTAAACTTCGTTTTGTCTCTAGTCATGTGTCTTGAACAACCATTGTCAAGATACCACATTGATCTTCTTGATTTAGAAGTCATATGCAAAATAAGGAAACAATTCATTTAGGTCCCCAACAACTTGTTTGGGTCCTTGGGGTTAGAAGAAAAATATCTACTTATGAATAGGCACCCAATGATACTTCCGATTTGGAACACCAAAATGTTTAATATTGCATTTATTTGAAGTATGACCCTTTTTCATGCAATAAAAACAAGTAGCAGTATGTGCATATGTATTCAAAGTATAAGAAGTTCCTTTTCTACTTAAACCTTACGAGTTCTATTAGTTTTTTTTTTCTTATTATGAGTATGAGCATGTTTGATCTTATTTGGATTTTTCTTGAGATCAAATTTTTCACAGTTTTTATTTTCCAAAGCATCTTCAAGATGTTTCTCCAAAATACATATATCAAACATGTAACTTTTACAGCAAGCACATTCAACCGTTTCTTTTTCTTTATTTTCTAATATTGAAATTTTATTTTTCAAAATTTCTTCTTCTTCAAGAGATTTTTCAAAGTTACGTTGCAAATCTTTAAAATCAGATTTTAACTTTCTATGAGTAGTATCCAATTTACTAGATTTAACAAGTAATTGTTGAAATGTGCATCATACAGATCATCATAGTCATTTTCATAGCAAGTAGAATTTACCTCACTGTCAGAATCATCGTGATTATCTATCAAACAGATTTCGAACAGGTTTTGAATGGAAATATACTTGTTGGAAGAGTCCAGATGATCCATCTCCAGGAGACTTTTCTCGGGTTTTAAAACTCTACAACTATCCTGAATTTTATATAATGAAGGGAACACAAAAGTGGTTCAGGTTTGGACCTTGGAATGGCCTACGTTTTACAGGATCACCAAGTGTATATAACAACACCATTTTTTATATCAATATTTGGAGAGCTATTTTTCTGAAAAGTACAGAATCAGGGAGTTAGGAATGGTTTAGGGGTTTTGGACACCCTATGAGTCAGTCTTAGGTCCAACTGATTTGTGGAGATCCTTAAACATTGGGGTAGAATTAACTGGGCCTTACAAAAGTACTTCTAATTTAGTTCTTAAAATTTTCTATTGGCTAACATTTTGAATTGAATGGATCTTTACAAGGGCAGAGGTAAGATACAATTCGTAACTCGTTGAGTATGAGGCACGACTGATTGAGTGTAAAGAAAATAGAGGAAAAGTACATACCATATGTAACGCAAATTTTACTATACAAATTGTTCAATGAACTTAAAGCTTAGAGAATGAAACATTTAAATATTGATAATGACAATCATTCACAGAGAGGAAACTGTTAGTTAAAAATAACTAGCATGGATTTAGTTAAAATTAATTAGCATGGAGATTTCTATAACTATAGCATGAATTAGTTAAAAATAATTTAACCGCAGGAGACTGTTAAAAATAAAAATTCAATCGAACCATGAAGACTTTTAAATGGTAATCATTTTACACTTTGATTTCATTCAAATGTTTGGTAAACGTGAAACCAGACTATGTAAGTCAGGGCTTTTAGCTTATACAATTACTTTGATATTGAAAAACTAACACCAAATTACCAAGCAAAAATGTTTAAATTACTCTTAACATTATTTTTGTAGTCGTGTTTTAATTTGTTGCTGTATTTTATACTGTTTGGTGTAACGTTACATGCGGACGTGATTTTATTCACTACAAGAATTTACTGTCTTTTCTTCGAATAAAAACGGATGTCACTACCAAAAAACAATGATAATTGGATGAGAGTGTGGTTCAACGACAACATGGACTACGTCTATTACCTATATGCAAAAGTCGTTTGCATAATGGAGACAAACACACAAATAGAAATTTGCTAAATAGTAACTGAAATCAATAATTGAAAAATTCAATTACAGTTAGTGACCAAAAGTTACTTTTATAATTTAGTAACCGAAATAGTATCAAATTTTTAGTTACAATAAATTACTCACTAAATTGATTACTAAATAATTATTAATTATACTATTTGTTTTATTTTAATTTTAGTTTTTTTTTTTATTTCCCCCTAATCTTTGGTTCCCTCCAAAATTTCACAATTTTATCCCAAATGAAAACTCTTTTTGCATGGACAATAATAAATTATCATCGGACTTAAATTTTATATTATCACAATCTTTGGACTTCTAGATTTTTAATAATTAGCTGAGTAAAATGTATTTTTTCTATTCTAAGTATCTTTAATTTGCTACTCATATTTTATAACATTATTCTAAAGGCCTTCATTGGTTTTTAGAAAAATCATTAACAGAACAATGCGAAGACAATTTGGACGTCCAAATGTTTGATCTATTCACCATTACAACAGCCACTAACAACTTTTCCGATGAAAATAAAATTGGCCAAGGTGGTTTGGACTTGTATACAAGGTAATAGTTTTGAGCCTAGTAACTGAATAAAAGAACATCAGCTCATCATAATTGTTATATATATACAGGAAATATTAGCAGATAGGCAAGAGATTGCTGTAAAGACTCCATAAGGAGCTCATGGCAAGGAGTGACAAATTCATAAATGAAGTCAAATTGATTGCAAAGCTTCAACATCGAAATCTTGTTAAACTTCTTGGTTGTTTGCATTCAAGGACAAGAAAAAATGCTAGTTTATGAATACATGGCTAATGGCAGCCAAAGCATAGATTTGGTTGTCAACGATATAAGCATATTACTCACATGGAAGATTCCATGTTTAATAACTTTTTTGCTTGAAGGAAACACAAGTAGAGTAGTTGGAAACTAGTGAGTTTTCTCTTAACCATCTGTGTTTTTACTTTTTGCAAATGTTTGTGAAAGTTTCTCATGCAATTTATGTTTTGCATTGGTACACGACATCAGAGTATGCAGTTGATGGGTTGTTCGATGTGAAATATGATGTTTTCAGCTTTGGCATTCTGGTGTGACAAGAAAAATAGAAGACTATAATCTTAACCTCGTTAGACATGTAAGAGCTTCATCTATTTTCATTTTGTGTATGTCTGATCAAAATGTAAAATTAATTATCTTTCTTCTTCTTCTTCTTCTTATTATTATTATTAGCACTCGCAGTGGAAGAACGAGAAAGTCTCTCATGTTCCGGCAAGGGAATGTCACAGTTTCAGAAACCTAGGAGGCAAAAACCTTAACTATCAAGTGAGCTCTGAGAAAAAGGAATAAACCTCTCGATATATTCATCAAACTAGTCATTAGAATGAATGGTTTGCCTTTATATAGGCAGTTGCGTGAAAGGAAAAAAACGGGAAGGAAAATGAGAAGCTAAATCCTAACGTCCACAAAAAATGGTGACCCTCTCATGGTTAACTTTTGGATCAGACTATTTAGAAATCTCAAAACAGAGAAGAATTGAGGCATTAATTGCAATACAAAAAGGAGCTATGAAAAAATTATAAAAATAGATAAGAAAAGTGAATTAGAAAATACAATTGGGTGCTCTTTGAATGAACAAGATAATAAAAATATATATATATATATATATATATATATATATATATATATATATATGTGAAAGCAACTAGAGAAAGAGAAGTAGTTAGTGATGAGGATAATGCTAACAATTCTAGTGTTTGTGGCTTCGGTCGAAAGTAGTTTCTCAAAACTAAAGATAATAAAAAATTATTTAAGATCAACAATGTCCTAAGAAAGATTAAACGGATTAGCTTTAAGACCCACTTTTGTTTTAGGTATTTGGGCTCAACTTATTGAGTAAGGGCCCTTAGTTAGCCCATTAGGGGCCTCTAGAACCCTTTTCCAGCCACTAACTGTCATGTCTGTCTCATTTTCAAAAATAGTCCACCTCTTTTCTCTCTTGTTTGAAATAGAAGCTTTGCTAGGGCACAACAAGATCATCCATTGAGTTTACTGAATGCTATCCTTCACGTAAGTAGAACTCTAAAATCATGTTCCCTTTCATTTCTTTTCTGTTTGGAAGCTTCGATTCCACTTTAACCTCTACTAGGATCTCAATTTTCGCTTCCTTTGATTCTGTTTTCCAACTCCGTAAGCTGTAATCACGCGGTGGTGCTCTTCTTTTGGGGCATGTTCTTGGGTTAACACCTGTTAAGGTAAGGGAAGCTAGAACTTCTTCTTTTTATTTGAAATGGATTGTACTTATTTTCGTTCTGGAATGTGCTAAGTTCGTTTGATTGATGTCAATGAATGTTGTAGAAGTTTGTTTTTATTCATTATTTTGGTTGACGTATCATTTTTTATTGGCTTGTTGTATTTAGCTCTTTTATTTATACTTCTGATCTTATTATCGAAAATTATGTGTTTTCCACATGAGATACTATTTAGATTTCAACAATATTTGTCGTGGTCTTGCTTTTTATCGAGGAATCTTAAAAATATAAGTTAATGATGAGGGGCATCTCACGTGTGCATTATGTAGTTAATTGCATTGCACGTCTATAATGTTCTGAGAATAATTTTATTTGAATGTCTATAATCTTCCTAGAATAAGGATGTCATGAAATTGAGGTTTTTTTTCTTAAGTGAATTAAACTTCTTAATTGCCTAAATTACATTTCTCCCTCTCTATTTTGAATTGTGCACCCTTTTTCCTTGTGAGATGAATGAGTTGCAATTGTTTTTTTGATAATAAAAATCCCTTAATAGTGAATCATTATAAAAGCACCTCTCAAAAATATTATATTCCTTTGCAATTTATAGTTACCAACTAATTTTGAGTATCCTATCATTGGTTTTAATATTGGCACTACCATTTTTCCTCCACTGCACACTTTTAAAAAATGAAGGTTCCAATTATCAAATTGACATTTCAACAGATTATCCTAGACACATAGTTCTTGACTTTGACCGGTCGGACCCTTAATCGGAGGTCTGTAATGAGAGCAGGTTTTATCGCAAGGTCCTTGTAATTTTGGTTGTTGACAACATTAACCTTTGTTGCTTGTTTGGTGCATAACTTTCTCTATGGTTATTCAATTAAGTTGGTTCTTTTTGAATTTGCTTCTTGATTCAATTATCTTTAATTTGAATATAAATATAAAATTTTTGGAGCTTTACACAAGCTGCATGTTTGTTTCTAAAATCTCAAATTGTTTGCATAATGTGTTGTTAAGTTGGATTGGATAAAAATTATAAGAATTAGTTATTTTCCAAGAGAGGCATATTTGTATGGTTTTTAATATTTGTTTTGAAATGCTTGTGTGAGAATATAGGAGATTCCATGGGGGAAATCCTATTTGATTTAATTAGTAGTGTGTTCAGTGATGTAAGGATTCAGTACTGGAGGTTTATCCTGATACTCTAATGTTCATTCAAGACTCACGTTGAGTGGAATGAGTCATGTGGTGAGAGGGGCAGGAGGTCATGTCTTTAAGAATAACCCCAAGGTTCTTATGGCGGTTAAAAGGACTAACATTGTACATGGTAGGGTGAAGCCCATTGACAATCTGCAGGTAGTAGAGGTCACCACAAGTGCAAAAACCACCAAGAATCATACATCAATGTCTAGATCTAGACAATTGAGTCTAGAGTGTCACCATGTGTGATGGGTTAGTTGATATTACTTAGCTTGGTGTAATTGGTGCATTATTCTGCAATTCTTTCGAGTGTTATATATGTATATATGTGTGTGTGTGGGTATATATA
>Ga0214544_1012154_pt1 | contig 11403 bp, 4 predicted proteins | sample CNSS3metaG_FD_160074 | JGI IMG/M metagenome (GOLD analysis project Ga0214544, IMG submission 160074) | Root nodule microbial communities from cowpea collected in UCLA plant growth center, Los Angeles, California, USA - CNSS3 | ecosystem: Host-associated > Plants > Roots > Nodule | place: USA...
CTGCAGCTCAAGGCAAGGCAAAACTTTTTCTGAAAATGGCAAGGAACTCTAGGTTTAGGGCAGACCTAAGAATTTTATACATTGGGCCGGCCTTAGGCCCACTCACAAGGGCAGCCCATCAACTTTAAGGCAGAATATGAAAATGGGGCCTTACAATAACACTTGTATTTTCGTTAGTTATATATAAGCACAGTTAGTTATACAAATGTTTTTAAGTTTTTTATTAGTTAATTAATATTAATAATTAAATAAATAAAAGAATTATTATATTTACTCATATATAAAATTAATTTATGATAATTAATTATTAAAATTTAATGTATGAGCTAATAATTTAAGATGTAATATTATTATATATTTATATTCTTTAAATAATACGATATAGAAAAAAAAATAATTTTTTAAATTCTATTTTATTTTAATTTTTAATTTTAAAAATATACCAACTTGTCCCGTTTATCTTTAGTATAATGATGTAATAGGTAAAACACGCCATAAACAAATAGATGGGTTAAAAAATAGGATAATGATTCAATGTCTTAGTTTTTTGACCCAAATTTTACTCGCCTACGTGGCATGAGTTATTTTAATGTTTTGTAAATATGAAAAGAGAACTGACGTGTGAGGTTATGAATGGTTTGTAGGTCACGCGCTTGCACAGGAAAACTGAGAAAAAACAAGTGAAGACTGTGGTTTTGGGAAAACAGAGAGTGTAATTTTGGGAAAGGAAAACAGAGGCGGGCTTTGTGGCTGCTGTAGCTTCCTCCACAATCGCTGCTGCAGCTTCCTCCACAATTGTAAGCCCTAATTTTGGTGTTCTTTTTCTCCAAATCAAAGGCCAATTTGGTATGTTTTACTTCTCCGATTGCAATCCCGTATTTTTGTGTTGTTCTTCCCCAAATGAAACCCTATTGTCGTATGTTCTTGTTCCTCGATTGAAATGCCATTTTTATGTGTTGTTTTTCCCCAAATCGATGCTCTCCCAATCCTAAATGTTGTTGTGGACTGTTAATTCGAAATGTGAACGGGTTTGTGTAAGCAAAAATGCTTCGAATGTGCGAATGCTTTTGAAGAAGAAGCGTTTCGACAATTAAGCTTGGGTGGGTACAAAATGCGAACTGCAGTTGTGTTGTTGGATGTTAGAAAGTGAGTTTGTTGTTTTCGACATTTAGGCTTGGGTGGGTACAAAATGTAAACTGGATTTGTGTTGTTGGATGTTAAAAAGTTAGTTTGTTGGTTTTTGACTATGTTATGTGTAATTTTATTGATCTGTGCCAAATTTGTTTAAATTAAATTTGGTTAATGCGTTTCATAATTTCAGGTCAGTTGACATGAGTGACGTTAGTGAAGGTTTCGAAGGTAGTGAAGGTTGTGAAGTTGGAGATTGTAGTGATATAAGTCAGTTATTTTAGTTTTTGTTGCTTTGTAACTTAATTTATATTTCAGTAGAATAAGTTTAACCTATGGTTTTTAATATGAATATTTGCAGATTAATTTCAGGCATTCTTGTAGAACACAATATATTGGTTTGTTGAACAAGAAGTTAAGTGTGGAGCAAAAACAATGTATTCAAGGAACACCGTCACTGAGTTTCATGACACAATCTTTTGTGTGAGGTTGACCAAATATCAAAGTCGAAAGTCTCATCTGGTATATGTCATTTTCAAGTTTTCTATTTTCATTAACCAAATGTTAACCTCACATTAATTGGGAAACTGAAATTTTTTTTACGTTTTTTGCCAATCAGGACCTTAACACCAAATTTACTACCTTGATCAGGAGCAAGCATATCAATCAGGTTGTTCTTAGTGGTCCTAATAGTGCTGTAGTATGCAAACTTCTAATTTCAGATTCACCCCGCTCCACCAAAATTGGGAAGGTCTGGAAGGAATTTTGCAATGAACATCAATTGAAAGAAGGAGATCGTGTGCTCTTTCAAGTGGATCACGCTGATGTCGATGAATTCATTACAGTCTTTGTCAACAAATGTTTGTGTGACGAGTAACTATGATGTTCAAACAATTAGATGTGATGTTATGTATGTTAAAGTTTTTTGTTAAATCTGATATTTGTGTTTTGTGGTGAATGAGGTCCTACATTAATTATAACCAACTATATTGATCTTTTAAATTATATGTATTCCTTGTGGTATTAGAATGAACTGTACTTTTCTAAGTGAATAAGTGTCTTTTTCAAGCCTAAATTTCGTACGAGCAGTACTGGAACTGGTTTTGAAGTGTTTTTTTTCAAAAAACACTAGTTTGGACACAATGCAAAACACATCCAAATAATTCCATCAACGTGAATCATCAGTAAACAACTCAAAGGAGTAAGTACAAATGAATATAGAAAAAATAACCAACAATTGTGGTACTAGAATGAATTGTATTTTTCTGCTTGAATAAGTGTCTTTTTCTACTTGAATAAGTGTCTTTTTCAAGTCTAGATTTGGTACGAGTAGCCTTGGAACTGGTTTTCAAATGTCTTTTTACATAAGAAATGGTTTCGACACAATGCAAAACACATCCAAATAATTCCATCAACGTGAATAATCAGTAAACAACTCAAAGAAATAAGTAGAAATGAAGATAGAAAAAATAACCATCATTTGTGGTTTTAGAATGAACTGTACTTTTCTGCTTGAATAAGTGTCTTGTTCAAGTCTAGATTTGGTACGAGCAGTATTGGAACTGATTTTCAAATGTCTTTTTACATAAAAACTAGTTTGGACACAATGCAAAATACATCCAAATAATTCCATCAACGTGAATCATCAGTACATAACTCAAATAAGTAAGTAGAAATGAAGATAGAAAAAATAACCAACATTTGTGGTACTAGAACGAACTGTACTTTTCTGCTTGAATAAGTGTCTTGTTCAAGTCTAGATTTGGTACGAGCAGTACTGGAACTAGTTTTCAAATGTCTTTTTACATAAAAACTCGTTTATACACAATGCAAAACACATCCAAATAATTCTATCAACGTGAATCATCAGTAAACAGCTCAAAGAAGTAAGTAGAAATGAAGATAGAAAAAATAACCAACATTTGTTGTACTAGAATGAACTGAACTTTTATGCTTGAATAAGTGTCTTTTTCAAGTCTAGAATTGGTAAGAGCAGTACTGAAATTATTTTTCAAATGTCCTTTTACATAAGAAATGATTTCGACACAATGCAAAATACATCCAAATAATTCCATCATCGTGAATCATCGGTAAACAGCTCAAATAAGTAAGTAGAAATGAAGATAGAAAAAATAACCAAGATTTGTGTTACTAGAATGAACTGTACTTTTATGTTTGAATAAATGTCTTTTTCAAGTCTAGATTTGGTACGAGAACTGGTTTTCAAATGTCTTTTTACATAAGAAATGGTTTGGACACAATGCAAAACACATCCAAATAATTCCATCAACGTGAATAATCAGTAAACAACTCAAAGAAATAAGTAGAAATGATGATAGAAAAAATAACCATCATTTTTGGTTTTAGAATGAACTGTACTTTTCTGCTTGAATAAGTGTCTTGTTCAAGTCTAGATTTGGAACGAGCAGTATTGGAACTTGTTTTCAAATGTCTTTTTACATAAAAACTAGTTTGGACACAATGCAAAACACATGTAAATAATTCCATCAAAGTGAATCATCAGTACACAACTCAAATAAGTAAGTAGAAATGAAGATAGAAAAAATAACCAACATTTGTGGTACTAGAATGAACTGTACTTTTCTGCTTGAATAAGTGTCTTGTTCAAGTCTAGATTTGGTACGAGCAGTACTGGAACTGGTTTTCAAATGTCTTTTTACATAAAAACTCGTTTGGACACAACGCAAAACACATCCAAATAATTCTATCAACGTGAATCATCAGTAAACAATTCAAAGAAGTAAGTAGAAATGAAGATAGAAAAAATAACCATCATTTGTGGTTTTAGAATGAACTGTACCTTTCTGCTTGAATAAGTGTCTTGTTCAAATCTAGATTTGGTACGAGCAGTATTGGAATTTGTTTTCAAATGTCTTTTTACATAAAAACTAGTTTGGACACAATGCAAAACACATGCAAATAATTCCATCAACGTGAATCATCAGTACACAACTCAAATAAGTAAGTAGAAATGAAGATAGAAAAAATAACCAACATTTGTGGTACTAGAATGAACTGTACTTTTCTGCTTGAATAAGTGTCTTGTTCAAGTCTAGATTTGGTACGAGCAGTACTGGAACTGGTTTTCAAATGTCTTTTTACATAAAAACTCGTTTGGACACAACGCAAAACACATCCAAATAATTCTATCAACGTGAATCATCAGTAAACAATTCAAAGAAGTAAGTAGAAATGAAGATAGAAAAAATAACCATCATTTGTGGTTTTAGAATGAACTGTACCTTTCTGCTTGAATAAGTGTCTTGTTCAAATCTAGATTTGGTACGAGCAGTATTGGAATTTGTTTTCAAATGTCTTTTTACATAAAAACTAGTTTGGACACAATGCAAAACACATGCAAATAATTCCATCAACGTGAATCATCAGTACACAACTCAAATAAGTAAGTAGAAATGAAGATAGAAAAAATAACCAAGATTTGTGGTACTAGAATGAGTTGTACTTTTCTGCTTGATTAAGTGTCTTTTTCAAGTCTAGATTTGGTACGAGCAGTACTGGAACTGGTTTTCAAATGTCTTTTTACATAAGAAATGATTTCGACACAATACAAAACACATCCAAATAATTCCATCATTGTGAATCATCAGTACACAACTCAAATAAGTAAGTAGAAATGAAGAGAGAAAAAATAACCAAGATTTGTGGTACTAGAATGAACTGTACTTTTATGCTTCAATAATGTCTTTTTCAAGTCTCGATTTGGTACGAGCAGTACTGGAACTGGTTTTCAAATGTCTTTTCACATAAGAAATGGTTTGGACACAATGCAAAACACATCCAAATAATTCCATCAACGTTAATCATCAGTAAACAACTCAAGGAAATAAGTAGAAATGAAGATAGAAAAAAGAACCATCATTTGTGGTGTTAGAATGAATTGTACTTTTCTGCTTGAATAAGTGTCTTTTTCAAGTTTAGATTTGGTACGAGCAGTACTGGAACTGGTTTTCAAATGTCTTTTTACATAAAAACTGGTTTGGACACAATGCAAAACACATACAAATAATTCTATCACAACGTGAATCATCAGTAAACAACTCAAAGGAATAAGTAGAATTGAAGATAGAAAAAATAACCAATATTTGTGGTACTAGAATGAACTGTACTTTTCTGCTTGAATAAGTGTCTTGTTCAAGTCTAGATTTGGTACGAGTAGTATTGGAACTGGTTTTCAAATGTCTTTTTATATAAAAACTCGTTTAGACATAATGCAAAACACATCCAAATAATTATATCAATGTGAATGATCAGTACACAACTCAAATAAGTAAGTAGAAATGAAGATAGAAAAAATAACCAACATTTGTGGTACTAGAATGAACTGTACTTTTCTGCTTGAATAAGTGTCTTGTTCATGTCTAGATTTGGTATGAGCAGTATTGGAACTAGTTTTCAAATGGCTTTTTACATAAAAACTTGTTTGGAAACAATGCAAAACACATCCAAATAATTTTATGAATGTGAATCATCAGTAAACAACTCAAAGAAGTAAGTAGAAATGAAGATAGAAAAAATAACCAACATTTGTGGTACTAGAATGAACTGAACTTTTATGCTTTAATAAGTGTCTTTTTCAAGTCTAGATTTGGTACGACCAATACTGGAACTGATTTTCAAATGTCTTTTTACAAAAATACTACTTTGGACACAATGCAAAACACATCTAAATAATTCCATCAACGACCATTGATTAGTAAACCTCTCTCAATGAATGAACTAAAATTTAATTCAATCAAAAATTAACATTTGTCTTCCTAAAATTAAGTATATTGTTCACCATGTATAACTGTCTTTTTGAAGTGTACATATAATACAAGGAATACTGCAACTCTCTTTGAGGTCTATTTTGACAACAAATTTCGTTTGCCATCAAAGGCATTCACATTCAAATGGTTGGATTACCATTAAATCATTAATAAACCTAATGTACAAACTACATATTTACTCCAATTTATGATTCAACAATATATATTATTGTGCCTACATAAGTGGCTTTTTCAATGACACTTTTAGTTCAAACACTACAGAACAGATTGCAAGTCAAATAATAGTTTCCAGTCAAATTCAAATATATTAAGTACATTCATCCAAGTTTCCGAACAAAATATACAATAAGTACATTCATTTATTGTGTCTACTTCATTCTAACTATACATATATACAATTATCTACATCCCATTTCTCAAAAAGCCTGTTATTGTATTCCATCAAAGGTATGCCCAAATTCATAACCTTAGTCTTCAAAACAATACAGTCACAAAATTATGCTGTATGCAAAACCACAAACTTCTACATTTACAACAGCTATTTCTTCATGAGCAGATCATAATGCTGAATAATGTTATCGCAGTGGACATTATCTTCATGAAAAACCCAATCACAAACGAATTTCTGCCTAATTAATTACAGCTCCTCCTAAAAAGAACAACATGATAATGTTACCAAATGTAATCTTCAAAGAAACACTAAAAACAAATAAACATATTATATAGGTAAGAACTATTGTGAGCATGTGGCCTGCTACAAGCATTAGTTGGTCTCTAATTAGGAAAAGGGGGATGGGGATAAGAACTGCATGCAAGTGCTTTAAGGGTTGCATTCCAATTATTGATATTTGATCAACACACCTAATAGGAATTTGGCCTTGTATTTATTTTCAAACGCATTGCAAAGCTCCCACTACTGTTTTCCTTCCACTGGACCATTTATACCTACTACAGTTATCAATTCTAATGGCAGAAGATGCTAAACAGTTTAAATATCCTTTCCCACACAAAGTTCAACCACAAATCAAGAAACTAGAATCAACGAAGTAAAAAAAATACCCACATTAAACCACATACACAATGTTCAACCACATCCGCAAATTACTGTAAAAAATTAAACAATGACTTCAAGTGCACAAAACTCATTCAACTATGGAATCAAAACCATACATTCACCTACATTCAACCAATAACCATTTCAGAATTAACCGCCTTCAAATAGGGTTTTTGACGATAACCTACCGGACAAAGATTCCTTGTATGAATGGCCTTCAATGAACCAAGAACTATGCCACCAAGACTGCGGCCAAGCAATGTGCCCAACGGTACCCACCAATTTCCGGCGAACCAACCGCGTCCAACAACCCAAACCACTCTCGAGAAGTCTGCTCTCCGCTTCGACTGCTACCCACACCAAATATCAACAACAACAACCTTTGTGGAAGAAGAGGCTTTTGGGGAAGAAAAAGATCTTGGGGAAGAAAAAGCTTTGTGTTTGTGTAAGCTTGTGGAAGAAGAACGTTGCGAAAAAAGAAGAACGAGGGAAAACCAAACAACTCAGTTTATTTTTTTAAAATGTTTCCCCAATTGAGCGTGCGTGCACACCACGCAAAAAAACCTAAGACGCTGCTTCCAATTACCATAAGATTTAAAAAATATTAAATAACCCATGCCATGTAGGCGGGTAAAATTTGGGTAAAAAAAATGAGGCATTATATTATTATCCTAAAAAATATTAATTCACCCCAGGAAAAGATAGTCGAACCGTAACCCTCAAATCTAATATCATTATAATATATGCTATAGTCTTTCATTATATTACTTTTTATATTTTTATTTAATACTTAATTAAATTTGAAGTCTCTTATAAATTTAAGTATTTTAAATTAACTTTGTATTAATATTTTTTAGCAAACAAAAGTATTATATTTTTCAGGTGAGTACATGTAGATTTTATTTAATTTTTTTGTTAATTAGATAATTTATTGGCATCTTGTTTCATTGTGTTACTTAATTGTCTTTACATGTTAAGAAATACGAGACTTTGTGATTAAAATAAAATAATATTAATATTAATATAAAATAACAATAAATTTTCATTATTTTAATTAAAATTGTGTTGAATAATATAGTTTGATTGTCATTCATCACCTATATCAATAGTAGTGATAATTGTGAACGCTGTAAATGATGACATGTAAGTCATTAAAAACATAATGAACTCTACATCTATATCAATGGTGGTTATAACAACAATTCTTTGGTCGTTAACTATGTGGAAGTCATTGCAAGCATAATGAACTCATTACCCAACAAATTTTCTATTGAAACAATAAAAGTTCCTTGACGTTTTGTATTAAGCATAACAACTCAAACTGAGAGCAATATACTACTAATAAAGTCATTCTTTGGGGAGCTTATTCTTTCTCCCTTTCTAATGAATTTCCCAACAACAAATTCAAAACATTTTTTGGGCCTTGGGTGGTCTCACCATGAGTGAATAGTCACAATCCACTGATTTGTGGAGATGAAATGTGAAAAAGTTGTTTTTCTTTGAAAAGAAACATGAGATCATCGAAAACGGATTTGCAAGATATCATGCAAAGTTCGTCCGCTCACCATGAAGAAGATTTGAGAGGATAAACATTTTTTTTTTTTACTTTTATACCCTGTTATTAAAAAGTCAAACATATAAATTACATATATATATATATATATATATATATATATATATATATAAAATATATTTTATAAATTATTATTATTATTTTATTATATATGTATATATATATATATATATATAATATAATAATTATTATTAATATATAATAACTTATAATAATAAAAATACATATAATACAATAATTAATAATAATAATAATTATTATTATTAATAATATATAATAATTAATAATAAATATATAGAAATATATATATAATAATTAATAATAATAATTAAAATATAATCAAAATTTAATATTTTTAACTTATTCAAAAATTATTTAATTTTATTTTTATCATACGGGTAGTTAGGTAATTTTAAATTCTATTTATTCTAATTTTTTTAATCTGTCACATCACTCACTAATTTTCATAAAATTTATCTATAAATTTATTCATTTTATCTTCTAAATTCAATCAAAGAAATACACATATCCATCCACTTAAATCTATCCAAATTCATCCTTACACTCTTCCTCCAATCCATCTCTTCAAATGAACACATCTAACTAAAATGCCTAACCTTGTGTTTGGATGGAGCATTTCAACAATACTTAGAAATTGAAATGCTTTGTATTTGAATTGCTTGTAATTAAATTTCATTCATTTTTTAAATAACTTGTTTGGTTAAGGAAATTAAAATACCTTACATTTCAATTTCTTGTTTGGAAAAAAATTTGAATTTATTGTGAGATAAAATTTAATTTTAACAATATTTATTTTATACTTAATTATGTTTTGAGTCCATGATAAATTTGGAAACATGCTCGACAACCCAGATGGGTCGGCAGACCCAACTACGCAACCAGATTGGTTAGACCCGATGACCCACCCGAGCTGGACCAATTAGGAAACCAATACAGGTTGGGTGGCCCGATGATCTAGAGGCTTGACGACCCATACTGCACAATTGTGCTGTGAAGTTCGTCAATAAGGCCTGGTCCAACCTGTCTAGGTCATTGGCCTAATGCTCCAGACGGATCCGACGAACCGAACGGGCCCGACGACCTAGACGGGCCAAAGACCTGGACGGGCCCGACGACCTGGACGAGCCTGACAATTCGGACGGGGTCGAATACCAGGACGAGTCCGAATACCCAGATGGGTCCAAATACTCGGACGAGTTCGACGACCCGGACGAGCCCGAAGACCCGAACGAGTCCAACGACAATGATGGGCCTGAGGACCCGAACGGGCCCAAGGACCCAGACGGGCCCGATGACTCGGATGGGTTCGACGACTTGGACACGTCAGATGACCCGGACAGACCCGACAACCTAGACAGGCACGAGACATGAACGGGCCCAACAACTCGTACGGGCCCTTTCAAACGGTCGGTCTCATCCAGATAGTTTGACCCGTACGAGTCATCAGGCCTGTCTCCATCGTTGGGACTGTCCGTGTCATCGGGCCCGTCCGGGTCATCGTTCTTGTCTGAGTCGTTGGGCCCGTCCGGGTCGTCGGGCATGTTTGGGTCGTCACGCCCGTCCGGGTTTTCGGGCCCATCTGGGTCATCAGGCTCGTCCGGGTTGTCTAGCTAGTCTAGATCGTTAGACCCGTCTAGATTGTCAGGCCTATCTGGGTCGTCGGGCCCCTTTGGATCGTCGGGCCCGTTTGGGTCGTTAGACCCAATGATTTGGAAGGTCCTGTTCGGTCATCGGGCTCGTTTGGGTCGTCGGGCCCGTCTAGGTGATCAGGCTCGTCTGGGTTGTCTGGCCCGTCTAGATCATCATGCCCGTCTTGGTCATCGGCCTTGTCTGGATCGTTGGGCTCATTTGGGTCGTTAGACCTGTCTGGGTCATCAAACCCATCCGGTTTGTCGTGCTCGTTTGGGTCATTAGGCCCAATGATTTGGAAGGGCCCGTCCGGGTCATCAGGCTTGTTTGGGTCGATGGGCCCGTCCAGGTCATCAGGCTCGTCTGGGTTGTCTGGCCCGTCTAGATCGCCAGGTTCGTTTGGGTCATCGGGCCTGTCTGGATCGTCTGGCCCGTTTGGGTTGTCAGACCTGTCTTGGTCATCGGGCCCATTTGGGTCGTCGAGCCCATCCGGTTCGTCAGGCCCGTCCGGGTTGTCGGGCCTGTTAGGGTCGTCGGACTCGTCCGAGTTGTTGGCCAAGAGCTTTGTGATCCATATTCTTTTTATGGCCAATAGTATTTTGGCACTCAATTTTTTTATTTTCTTACATTTATTTGTCACTATCCTTCGTTACTTTTCAATTACTTTTTTATTCTATAAATACTAAAATTTACTTTTTTATGAATATTTTATTTTTATATAAGATGTCAAATGTTGTCAAAACCCGTTTCACTTTATTTATTCATTTTCTGTTGTCTACTTTATAGTACATAAACCATTATAAAATATTGATAAATGTCTAAGTTATTATTGCTCAGAGTGCCATCTATAACCTGTGATGAAGGATTATCTTGTTCCTTTTTAAGATTATTGAATATGGTGTGAGTTGATTAAGAAAGTTAAGTGAAATCCCCACTGGACATTAAGATAACAAACTATCTAGATGTGAAGGTTCCTTTCACAAAGCTCAAGAGAAGAAGATGATGGATTGATTCAAAACAAAAAGGAAATGGAAAGCACATAAACCATAGAAAACCAAGAACAAATTAAAGGAAGAAGAAAACATAAAATGGAAAGGAAAGAAATGGTAAAAATGTGAGAAGCACGCCACTACAAGGCTAGGCTAGAAGCCATGGCAACCTTGAAGATGAGTGAATGTGTGCCGCCACTT
>Ga0214544_1012158_pt1 | contig 11397 bp, 7 predicted proteins | sample CNSS3metaG_FD_160074 | JGI IMG/M metagenome (GOLD analysis project Ga0214544, IMG submission 160074) | Root nodule microbial communities from cowpea collected in UCLA plant growth center, Los Angeles, California, USA - CNSS3 | ecosystem: Host-associated > Plants > Roots > Nodule | place: USA...
AAAATATATATATATATATATATATATATATATATATATATATATATATATATATATATATATATATATATATATATATATATATATGAATACGTATTAAAGTTAATAACATAACAAGTTTATTAATTATTATTATTATAAAAATTCTGTTTTATCATATATTTCATTGTTAAATATAAAAAAATATTAAATATGTAGATCATAAATTATATAAATACTATGGTAAATGTAGATTGTGTGTTCAAATTAAATTTATTGATTAAATAGCTTTAATTAGAAAGTGTGATAATTTTATTTCATTGCTACTCGCTGGAACACACGTACACGGTACACCAAGGTACACCAATGTATGAGTATTCATTTTTATAAAACACCAAAATTGAAAAAACAACAAAAAATAACAATGATATATATATATGTAATGAAAAAAACAAATATAGAAATGGATAGGTTTTACGTCTTAACATGGATTATCTCAAAAGAAATGGAAGTGCAACTCAATGAATTTAAGCAAGTGTTGTCATTATATCGTAATATTCCTCCATGTAGACCGGAATGCGCTGTCTTTATTCCTACACTTTCCAAACACTTCTTTACTTCCTTTCTATTCAATCCAAATTCCCAACTTGAATTTTTTTTTTTTTATATAATCATAAAAACTTCTACTTATATATCCTCTACAAATTTTAACATAACTTCATCTATATATTAATTTCCGTGAACGGAACAACAGACACAAGTTTACAAATGATGTATAAATGTCATGATTCATTTTTTTTTACGCCCTTTGGATACATAAACCTTCGGATGTAGCTGCAAATAGTGAGAGGAGAAAAGGAACTTAAAAAGTAGCTAATTTAAATGGTGATGCTTGAAGATACATTATGCTACTTCCGTAAAATACTATTGTAATTTTTAATTATTGAAATTTTTTCTACACAATCCTAAATTTCACAAATTTGTCAAATTGTGGCACTAGCTTGTTTTGGTCTTTCCCTACCAATGACTAGTAAGTCAACACATCCAATATTTATTGTGTTTGCAACTACCATACTTCCCACTACAAACACCACCAAACTTATACAACATTTTTTTTTTCTTTCAAAGTTTGCAACTTGTAAGTGAGAGTTGAGACTTGACATTGGTAATTAGAAGCATTAAAGTAAGTCAATCCAACTCATTTAAGTTGCCTCACCAAAAAAGGAGTTAAAAATATTAATTTAATATTCACTCTCTCATGAACAGCAAACTTTAAAATCCAACTTAATATACCATTTTAATTCTATTAACTTAAACTCATTTTACGTGATCATTAAGTAAACAAATTTTTTTCTACATATAAATAAAAGTTTACACTGACACCCCTAGTGGTCAAAATTTGATATACATCTGGAAATAGCCACATATTATACAAAAGAGAATAAATACAAGTGGGGTGGGGAGGGTGCTGTTGCAATTATGTACTGTTTAATTGTGCTAAGAAAAAAAAAACTGCAATATTTCTACTTCAATTGCTGCTCTATCATAGCACATTGCTTGCACCCGTCCCTTTCCTAACTATTTACATGTTGATAGGATGTAGAATTTTTCCGCAAGAACATGAGCTCCTGATAGAATCTAGTGAGTAGGTGCAACATGATCAGATGACCAACAACTGTTGTACTTGGCCATAGCAACGTCCTGGTGGGCACCAAATTTAGTAAGAAGATCCACATTGTTGGATTACAGAGCCTTTTCTCTCTCATTTTGCATAGAGGTCAAACTTACACCTCCGTGAGACTCTGATAATGATGCATTCTTCCCCCTCCATGAATTCACCATGGGATCAACATTCAAGGGCTGAGATGAGATCGTTTAGATAAACAATCAGCTGAGAGTTGTTAAATGCAACTCAAGATATCTGTAGACCCAAGATGAGTATGGATAAACTTGAACTTCGCAGCGCCAGTTTTGGTGGTGATTTAGAACTCTAATAATTATGACCGATACATGTTCCTTTGTGGAGAAGCAAAACTCAAGGGAGACAGTAATGTTCTCCTTAGAAATGGGTGATACAATAGCTGAGCTGCAGTTGGACGTTTATTTGGGTTAATTTGTAAGCATTCAAGAATGAAATCTTGGGCATCCTTAGATAAATAATCCGGAATACTTGGAAGTTCACCCTTGCCAATCCGAAACAATGCTTGCATCTGTTGCAACAGAAAATACATTTAGATACGGAATATTCATGATTGGAAGGAGTGAAAAAATGAGGGTAAGTACAGTCTCTATAAATCCATTAATGAAAAATAGGAAAGTAACAAACTTGAGATTAAGAACGATAACATAAGAAGTGTTATTTATAATACATACTCCTTCCAAATCCGAATAAGGAGGTTGGCGTGTCAACATCTCCAAAACTGTACACCCTAAGCTCCATATGTCGGCGGCTAACCCATAACCACCTTGGTCCTTTAAGTTAACAACCTGTTAAGCAACAATTTGAAGTTAAACCAGTCACATAAAAAGCTCACCAGTGTAAACATTCATTTGCCACTTCACTGAAGCATATCTCATAAATCACAAATGGATGGAAAAACTGTAGTTTCAAGATTATGAATCTGCACTGTGGCACATTTGGAAAATGTACTACACACTAAAACTGAATTAGATAAACAATAAAAGTGCAGAGGCAAACCTCAGGGGCCATCCAGTAAGGGGAGCCTTTGCTTGACCTAACATCATTAAATTTTGTTGCCTGAAAAGGGTAAGAAAATATAAATTAAATGGTTACAGTTTACAAGCAAGTATTTAGATTATGCATGATAAGAAGCTGAAAAGAGAAATTTAGCTTTGTTTAAGGGTACCTTTGCCAACCCAAAATCTGCAAGCTTGACAGCCCCACTTACATCAACCAGTATATTAGCACACTTGATGTCCCTTTAAAATTGAACATTTGAATTGAAATATTCAGAATATAGAAAATCAACGGCAATTCAAATATTCAGAAGTGAATTTCCAAGCACTGCGTCCAACTTTCTCAAGTTACTTCGTACACATCCCCATTTCACTTTCAAATTTTTAAATTCATAGATTAAGTTGCAATAAGTTTTTAAATTTCCCATTTAACAAAATCCAAGGCTATATCTAAAGGAAATCATCATATTTTAACTTCGATACATTTGCAGTGCATGCCAGACTATGATAATAAGTTCCACACCCAGTATACTTTGAAAACTAGATCATGCAAGACAAGTCTACTTAATAAGCTTCAAATACACCATAGAGGCTGGATTTCTAAATGTCATGGTCATACATATCTGTTCTCATCCAGTTTCAATCCGGTATAAAATTCCAGTTAGATGCACATATGTACAAACATAGACATACACTGACAGTAGTTGTGAAGAACCCATTAGTATCCAGAATATTTTTCCCTGTAATATTACAAACGAAACAAAAACATGTTGACCCTTTTTCACAAATCACTTTTGACATCATTAACCAAACCATGAAACTTACTCATGGAACTCAATCAAATGATAGTTTTGTTATCATAGGCACAATTATTGCTCAGTATCATGATAGGAAATTTACCTGTGAACCACATTATGATCATGAAGATACTTCAAGCCACATAAAATCTGCCTTGTGTATGCAGAAACTTGGGAATCGTTTAAACGATACTTTTGATAGAGACTTGCTAATGACCCTTTTGACATAAGCTCAAGGAAGATATATAATTTACTTTTGTCCTGCAAAATATCAAATTCAAATGTAAATAACATAGAGAATCAATAAAAACATAAGAAAAGTAATTCATTTAATAAAACAACAAAAAATTGAGTAAATCCCTAATTTACTTTTCAAAAGAAATAATTAGAACGCCCAACTTGGTCTACAAAAGCTTAGTGACATACTGACTTTAAACTGATTGGGGAATTAAACATTTTATGTTCTGTTGCCTTTTATGTACGATTCCAAAAGAACGTTAAATTTCATTCCCTCTTTTTTGTTACATAATGACATCATTTCCTCCTTCCATATACATATTAGTAGAAAAAAAACAATTTGTTAGACTTGCCACAATTCCCAAGATGCTTAATGAACAAAGAGATTTTCAGGCAAGTAAATGCTTGTTTACCCAAGTGATGGAAACGCAAATGTTCTTCCTAGAATTCATATTCTTTCAGAATAAAAGAGACTTGCTTCCTAGACAACACAGCATACCTTGTCCGAGCCATAATATCGAACTATGTTTTTATGCTCGAACTTACTCAAAAGAGATATTTCCTGAAAGGAAGGCCAGAGAAATCATATATAAGAATACTTCCATACAAGAATTAATGATAAAATCATAAGTCTTGATGAAAAGCTCGGGTGCCCCAACCTGCTGAAGTTGGAAAAAGCTCTGTTTTCCCTGATTACCTTCATCCAACAAAGACACCTCCTTCACCGCAAAAAAGAATCCCTCACTACAGAAAAAGAAAATGAAAACGTTAACACTATAAAAACAATGTAAACTATAAAACTAAAAAACTGGACCTCTGAATGGTCTGTTTGAAACAAGCTTGATAATAAAATAATTGGATTCTTTGTTTCCTACATGATATTCCATTGCGGTATCTTCCACAAATAAATTTTGCAAACCAAAGCCAACAGACGGCCAGTACAAAGACAGAGCTGACACACTCCATTAAACCAGGTAAACCAACTTTCCAACATCTTTAACTCCTCCTTAATCCTTAGATAATTTCCAAATAGTCTCCTGTCCTAATTTTGGCACCACAACAGTTGTGGTTTATCATATGCCAACTATAAAGAGTCACATTTCCAAAAGGAGATAACCAACAAGACTCACTAGGAGGCCGTATCAAGTTATAAGAATTTTTAAAAGCTGACTAACTGATCAAAAGTGCATCTTAAGATAAAGCTAAGCTGAACCAAAAATAGTCATTTGGTGATTCATTACTATATAATAGATATATATCCTTGCATGGTTAGTCAAATTCTCTAAAGGGGTGAAATATTCAAAGTTCTTATAGAGTGAAGTGTTTGCCTATATCTCTCGTCGAGTAGAATCTTCAACACAAACCCTCAGACTGAGGACTGGAGATTGAGTGTGAAACTAGGAGAAACTCAACAGTGAGTGATAGTATATAGACCCAACAAACTTCACTAGACTCTGAAAGACTACCATACCATCTTAAACAAAGTGAAATTTAATTCTAACTCAATCACACAAAATTGACTTACAAGATAAGATGTGCATCCACTTATATACTATAATTTGGGCATATTTTATTCACTATAACTTGACCACATATGTTGTGGGATCTTCATAACAACTCTTACAAACACAATTAAGCATGAAATGGTGCTCAAGAATTTATCACAACTATAAGATTTCATCTATAATATTTTCTGACTGGTAGAATGTGCAAATTGAATGCAATCCGAGCGCAAAAATGGTATTTAAATTATGCCAACAACCGTAAAGAAACTAAGGTCATCAGGGTTTCCTTAAAAGTGGAAGTAAGTCCAAACAACACCGACAAATAACTACTACCCCAAACAGATATTAGCAGAAGGGTTTAACCCAAGTCATTAAATAAGCCACCAACTAATAAAAGAGTGAAGTACAAAAAGGGAAACACTCACTCAGTGAAGCCTTCATAGACGGTTCCGAAAGACCCATTTCCCAAGACGTCACCTTTTTGCCAGGAGGAGAAAGTCCGTCTGAACCACTCAAAGGAAAAGGAGGAAACAAAAGGCACAACCAGCTCATCCGGGGCGGCGGAATTAGAAACCGAACTAACCCTCTCGCCGCCAATGTCACTGTCATCATCGTGGGAAGTAGTGAAGGAACCTGAATCGGTGAAAAGCACGCTCCTTTCTCCGTTCCTCAACCTGCCGACACTACCCCTACCCGCGTCATGCTCCCCGGAGGACCAAGGGGAGGAACCAATAACGGAAACGTGAACTGAAACGACATCGTCTTGGAGGGTAGCCGCAGAAGTAGCGGTGACGGAAAGAGGGTGGATCTCGGTAGAAGAGTGGATAACCGCGTTAGGGGTGGGGGTGGGCCCGGGGGCGTTGGAGGAAGCAACGCGGGCCTTGCGGGCTTCCCAGTCAGCGGTTGGGATGGCGAAGTCTTCCGGGCCGGAGAGACCCAAGGTCTGGAAGATGCGGTCGAACTCGCCGTCGATGCCGTAGAGGCGGAAGCTGGTTTGGCGATCGAAATGAGATGAAGAAGAGGTTGAAGAAGGAGACGGCGGAGACGGTGGTGGTTCGTAATTGAAGCCCTTTTTGGCGTTGAGGCGCTCCAACCGCGGCTGAGCCTGAACCTGCTTCTTGGTCCGACGCCTCCACTCCATTGGCTCTGAGATGCTTCCAACTGAAAACGAATCTCCTCACCCACTTGATATTCCTCTATTTCTCTCTCTTCTTCTTTTCCTTTTTAATTATTTCTTTCTTTTTTTATGGTCTTTCAGTCTTCTTTATCTTTAATTATTATAATGAATAAACCTATCATGTTTTTATACCCTTTCATTTGCCTTTATCTAGTTCCATTTTCACTCACAACACTTTTTCTTTAATCATAGTTTAGCTTTTTCAATTTTATTATTTTCATCTTTAACTATGTAAACTAAATATTTTAACAAAATAACGTTTAATAAATACAAATATAATGTATATATTCATATTTTCAACACGTTGCATGCATCTTTTCTTTTATCTGTACCTTCTTCATTAATTACTTCGAAATTTAATGCGAAACATGACACCGTCTATTTATTTCAGTGCTGATCGAAATTAACTTCAAGACCTATTTGGTCGAGTCTTTACATAAACTGTTTTCAAGAAAATGAATAAAGATAAAATCATGAATTTATAAACTAAAATTAATTAATTGGTAAAAATATTTTATATATTTTAAAAATGTTAACCGTTAACTCTAATTTTAGTTTTTACTTATGAGAAAAACAATCTATAAAAAACTGATAAATAAGCTACCTCAAAAAGTTCTATTATTAGGGTCTCTTAGCAAAAAAAGTAATATTAAATTATTTTTCTATATTTTATGTTGTTTAATAAACTTATTTCTACATATATCATTTAATTTGAAACCCACTTAAGCAAACATACTCGTATTTAAAAAAGTGATTATTGTTATGATCAATCACAGAAATGGATTACTAGAAACTATTTTTGTTTAAACTTGACCAATCATATCAAACTTAACTCATGAGAATGCAATTGTTATAAAAGAAAAATGTTTAGCATGGTGAATGGTGGTGTTATATCATTGAATTTGGAGAATGAGAAGTCAAATAAAAAGTAGTAATGTTTGAAATTTACGATAGTTGGAGTTTCTTTGAAATTAGCATATGATAAACAAGAAATTGGCTGGATTTGGACGCATATGCAAAAGGAAGTTTCCACGATGATGGAAGGAAGCAGTGGCAGCCAGCGAAAAAACAGAAGAAAAGCCATTCAGAGTCTCTTTGTCACGATGTTCTTTTGTGGATACCAAAGTCCTTTTTTTTATTTTGATTAATATATTTTCTTTGAATCCTTTTTATACAAAAGAATCAAGTTACATCCTCACCTTTTTTTTCTGTTTTATTTTTGTATTATATACTGAATTTTAAATTTAGACTAAATAGGATGTGTCTAATAAAATTATTGTTTATTTTAAGAATGTGGGAATTGTGAGTTTACCTCATGTAATTAAAAATATGAATTATTTTTTAATTTTGTGTTGATGGAACTTTTACTCCAACAATTTTGATAATTGTTGAATTTTAGCGTTTCAAATTTTAATAATAGATGGAAGTTAATTTAAAAACACTTTTTATATTATCGAGGTCTCATGACTAAATCTAGAGCTTATAATGAAATAATATTTATAAGTTTGAAGATGAAGCATGTTTATGGTGAGGGAACTAGAAATTATATTACAAAGAACCACTTTTTTACAGGTGCATGAAGACTATTGGATTAATATAATATAAAAAGGAAAACTTACAAACAATAAATATTTACGGGATGGTGAATAGTAAATTAATATTAATTTATTTATGTAATTATCAAGTTATTATGCCAGATTTAATTTTTTTTAGGGTAAATGGGAAATAAATGTGTAGTGAGATGATCGGTGAAAATTTATTAATTTTGTCTTATATTGTGTTTGGATTGAAGTATGGAACTGGAAGAGTAAATTTGCCTTAATTTGAGTTAATTTATAGGTGAAAATGAAAGTGTTTGAATTAAAGGAAAAATTATGTGATTTAAGTGATGTGAGTGAAAAGTTTATGACAATTTATATATGATGTGATTGATAAAATTTAATAAATTTTTATTTTTAATAAATTAAATTGTATGATTATTATTTTACTCTTCATAATAAATATAATGTAAATAAAAAGATAATGTTAAAATAAAATTAAAATTATTATTTAAAATTAGAAAAATATAACTTATTAATAATATCATTAATAATTATTTTTAATAAATTAAATTGTACGATTATTATTTTACCCTTCATAATAAATATAATATAAATAAGAAAAATAATGATAAAATAAAATTAAAATTGTTATTTAAAATTATAAAAATATAACTTATTAATAATATCATTAATAATTTAAAATAATTTATTAATATTTTCGATGATAACTTGAAATAATTTATAATATACATTATTTAATTTAATAAACAAAACACATCTCTACTTCTATTTAAATTTATTTCATTTTATATAATTTATTTATTTAAAAAAATTTACATATAACATATTACAAAACCACAATTATTTTAATTTGTGTTTCTCACTAATTCTAATAATAATAATATTATTATTATTATTAAAAAATAAAAATTATATACGTATATAATTTTTATTATATATATTATCATTATAATATATATATATATGATTAATTAATTGATTCATTTTTTATATATTATGTTACAATAATAAAAAAATATAATTAATTATTATTATTATTATTTTCTTGTAATTATTTTATTATTATGTAAATAATAATAATTATTATTATTTTATTATATTATATTATTTTATTAGTTATATTTATTTTATATTTATTGATATTTGTGAATTAAATTTATCCAGTTGCAAACAAAGAAAAAATATGGTAATTGTAAATTTTTATTAATATTTTATTATAGTTCATCAAGTTTCTTTGCAAATCTTTGCTATTTTGTTAAAAAAGTTACCAAAAAAAGTTTTGTCTAGTTTTTCGTTTTTAATTATCTTTTTCTTCATCGTTTTTTGTGTATCTTGAGTATGGAACTTATTGATGTTATTCCTTGAGTTGTGACTTGGAATGGAGAGTAAACGCGTGACGATCTTAGTTATTGGCTTAGTGATATTGAAAATCCAGTGTGAGTATACGAGTTGTGGCTCGAATTGGTTGACTCCATTTGATTTGCATTCACGGGTAGCGGCCTGTGATGTTGTGAATCTTGTGTTGAGAATACGAATTATGGTTTGTATTGGGGAACTTCACTTGGCGTTAGGGATGATAGTTCGTAATATGATATTTTCGCACGTGTGATCTACGAGTTGTGGCTTGTAGTCGTGGGAGCAAGTGTTATCTTAAGATCATTATCAAAGTGTGTAGAAGCTCAATTAATATGGTGGTTGGTCATGATTGCTAGTGCATAAAGAATAATTCTCAGGGAAGGTTCTGGGATTTATGATTATGCTTTGGGTGAGGATTTTATAATTTTGTGAGTATGTTTAATTATATTGAGTTCACCCTATCTGTTTGTGTTTGACGATGATCATGTAACTTGTTACATAAGAGCAAATGATATTTTAGGTAGAGCTAATGATGCATAGCGCAAAAGTGTGGGAGCCAAAGAGTGAGGTTCTTTGACGATTTGATTTACTATTTTATAGTTTTATGATTTAAACAATATTTGGAACTCGTTTTGTAATAAATTACTTTCAGATATTATAGTTATGGCATGATTAGTAAAGGTTTTTAATTTCTCTGCGTTTTGGGGAAACAATTTATTAATTACCAAATTATTAATTAATGGTGAATTAATCTTTTTTAAATTAGTAATATCCGGCTAGGATGTTACAAAATATATGGTTACATTTTTATTAATAAGCGAAACTTTTTTATGTTTGACTCTTTATGGTTAGGGATGGCAACGGGGTGGGGTGGGGTGGGGACGGATTTCGCTATCCCATATCTATCCTCGCAGAAAAAATTCATCCCCATCCCCATCCCCCTACCCAAACCCAACGGGTATCAAACTTTTGTCTCATCCCCATCCCCACCGGGTAATGGGTATAATCTCGTACCCATACCCGTACCCGTGTTCTAACTACTTCAATATTAATTTTTATAAAAGAAAAAAAATTACGGTAAAGAAAACATAATATTATCAAATATTCAATATTAGGGGGATGATTGTTTCTTCCATGTCAAATACTTTGAAATAAATTATAATTGTCTACATTTTAGATTAGAATACCAAATAAAATTTCATAAGAACCAAAACATTTATTAAATTTGAAAATTACAACATTGATGAAACTTAGTTGATAAAATTAAAAATATTTCAAAAAAAATATGAAAGGAAAACAAATATTCAAATTAAAATATATTTTAAATGTTTGTTTACTTCAATTTTTTAAATTCTAATGAATCTCTTTTTTATACACTAATAAAAGTTATAATACATCACTTGATCAAAATGACACAAAAAAACAAATAATAAACATAATAATAAAATTTTGACATAGATTTTGTATCTTTTGAACTTTAATATATATTGGACAGTGACAAAAAAATATTCATAGCAATTACATTAAATCTTTATATTATAGTAAATAAAAGTTATTTATACAATTAAAGTAAAAAAATTACAATAGGATTTATAATGAGTTATAAAATAACAAATAATTAGATAGAATATATCTAAATATTATTCTACATGATGAAAATAAACAATAAATAAAAATATTAAAAAACTAACAAATGTGTGTTTTAAAAATAATTTGAGAGACTATTGAAAGAAATCGCACAAAGAAAATCAAATGTATAATTAAGGTATGATAAGATGAAAAATACCTTATAGAACTAAATATTAAATTATGTTTGAAGTGGTTAAAATTAAATAGAAATATCTTTGTCATTAAATTACAAATAAATTAGTAATTAAATTGGTCACTAAATCAAGTACCGATTCAATCATTGAATCGATCACTAATTTAATCACTGATTCAGACAATAAATCAACTACTACCACCAATGACGAAAAATAGTGACTGATATGGGTTAATGACTAAATCAGTCATTATTTCATGTTTTTCTTGTAGTGAATTATCATATACTATTCCTAAATATCATTATATATATATATATATATATA
>Ga0214544_1012159_pt1 | contig 11396 bp, 5 predicted proteins | sample CNSS3metaG_FD_160074 | JGI IMG/M metagenome (GOLD analysis project Ga0214544, IMG submission 160074) | Root nodule microbial communities from cowpea collected in UCLA plant growth center, Los Angeles, California, USA - CNSS3 | ecosystem: Host-associated > Plants > Roots > Nodule | place: USA...
AAAAAAATTTGACATTAAAAAGACATAAATTCATTTAATATTGAATATTTGATCATATTTGTTTCTTTTACCATAACTTTTTTTACAAAAAATAATTAATTGATATTGAAATAGTAAGAAAATGAGTACAAATATAGATGTGAATGTATATCCTTACCCGTTGCGCGTTGCCTGGTGGGGATGAGGATGTAATAAAAAATGTTATATTTGTTAAGTATGAATATGAATATGAGAATGAATTTTACTTTTAAGGATGGGTATGAGATAATGAAATTTGTTTCTGCCGCGCCACTTGTCATCCCTTGAATCGAACCAATTCCTTAATCTATTTACTATACACCTCATGTATCATTTTAAATAGGATAATGATACTTTAACCTGGTAAAAGTTACCTAGTTTTAAGTCGTCTATGTGTCAATCAAGCTGGAAATTTGAAAAGTAATTTTGAATTGCTTATGTGGGACATTTCGTCCTTCTTCCTCAACGAAACATGTAAGACCCAGAAAAAGTTAAATAAATAAATAAATATTTATTTAATATAAATACAATTAAAGGAATCTTAATAATAATTATGCAGGGATTTATAACAAGGAGCAAAGGTAGTTCAAGTGGTTAAGAGTACTTGGCTTTCCTTTGAAAGGAGGGTAAACATGTGGCAATCCGGGCTTGTGGCCTGGTGATGTTGGTAACCGGTATGAGTGTGTGAGTTGTTACTCGTACGGATGGTTTCAACTTAATTAGGCAATCACGGGTTTGGCCAGTGGTGGTGGTTCGTAACATGGCAGTGACCATGTTTTCTAGAATCGAAGAATAGAGGTTCTTCAATGAGTGTGATCGTGTAATTCGTTACAAGGAAACATATGATGTTGCAGGTGAAGCTAGTGAGACATAAAGTCGGAGAGGGGCAACATGAGAGTTTTATTTTATGGTTTATATTTAAAATTTTTGTAAACACGATTTACTATCAGTTTTTTAATATGTAAATATTGAGTTAAATTATGGATTTTGGTTTTAGCGAGCGCTAATAAAGTTTATTTATTTTCCCACGCTTTGGAAAAGAGTATTGCTAATAAATGCGAGTTTGATATTAATTATATTTTATTTATTTAAATTAATAATATCCGGTTGAGATGTTACAAAACACACCACAAGCACTTTCATCCATTCTTCTCTTTCATTACTTGCGTTCAGAACCTCCATCGTCTTTTAGAAACATCACGACAATTACTTGTAATTCGTTACAAGGAAACATATGATGTTGCAGGTGAAGCTAGTGAGGCATAAAGTCGGAGAGGGGCAACCTGAGAGTTTTATTTTATGGTTTATATTTACAATTTTTGTAAACACGATTTACTATCAGTTTTTTAATATGTAAATATTGAGTTAAATTATGGATTTTGGTTTTAGCGAGCGCTAATAAAGTTTATTTATTTTCCCACGCTTTGGAAAAGAGTATTGCTAATAAATGCGAGTTTGATATTAATTACATTTTATTTATTTAAATTAATAATATCCGGTTGAGATGTTACAAAACACACCACAAGCACTTTCATCCATTCTTCTCTTTCATTACTTGCGTTCAGAACCTCCATCGTCTTTCAGAAACATCACAACAATTACTTTACTGCGTCGCTCCGTGCACCATGTGCACTCCTCGCGCTTGCCTTCCGCCGCCAAATTATCGTCGGACTAGGTCTTCAATCTCATCAAGGAAACTACTCCAACATCGGAGCTCACGTCCTCTCGTCGTTGTGTCGACGAGGATCATTTCCTTTGTTGTTGTTATCACTTATAAGGTCCTACTTCTCCCTTTATGTTTCATTTTTTATTGGTGTGGTGAGGGTTCTCATAATATTCATGGGCTCGTCTTTCTAGGGTGCATAGCTTGTGCCACTCCTACCAGGGGCGGATCATTTAAAGGGCAGGGAGGGGCTACAGCCACCCAATATTTTTGAATGTTTTTTAAGTTATATGTATATTTTTTATTTGTTTTTAAATTATATTTATATTTTTGAAATTATTTTAAATTATATATATCTTTTAAATTTTTAATTTTTAAAATAATTATATGTAGTATATTTTAGAAATTAATGGAAATTAAATATTGTGACTTTTTATTTCCTTTATAAAACACAACATTTAATTTTAACAAAGTTGGTCATCTAGTTTTTTTTAGTCTCAATTTGGTTCCGATTTTTGAAAAAGTTGATGCAATTTGATCATTTGCATTAAATTTGTTGAAGCGGACCAAAATATTTTTCATTAAAATTAACACAAGGATTATGTTAATTGCACCAACAAAGCAAAATATCTTTATTAACCGTTTCAATTTTCAACAAATTGAGACTAAAAAAATATTAGACAACCAACTAGACATTTTTGGACAAATAAAGAAACATAAAATAATAATTAAACTAAATATTTATTAAGATAATTTTTATTTCTTTCTCATTGTCTTTCTAATTTTTCACAAATTGTATTCATCACTCATTCTCATATGTTTTCTTTTTGTTTTTGAAGAAAAAAAATTAGACACAAACTCTTTTTTTTCTAATTTCTCATTTGTTTTCTTTCTTTCTTGAAGAAAAAAAGGTAACTCTCTATCATCTTACATTATAATAAAATATTAGTTTAAGAGTTATTAAAATGATTTTTTATCTCACAAGCCTTTTGCAAATTCATTTTTTATGAATATATAAGAAAAAAAATTGTATTCTAATATTATATTCGAAACAAATATTTATACAGATGGAAAATAAAATAATAGATTCATTTTTTTTAAAATGACAAAAGGGAAGCTATTCGTGAAGATGAGAACAGATACATTCTACTTCATATAATTTGAAACATTATACTAATGATCTAATTGTTTAGTTTAAGAAATTATTTTTTGAAACATTATACTAATAATCTAATCTAATGATAAAAAAATATATTATTTTGGTCCCTCCAAAACTTTTGGTCAAGATCTGCCACCAACTCCTATTCCAATATGCAAGGAGTGGTTCATTTTAACATTCTCCGGCTAGGTCTAATGTACAATTTGTAAATAAATATAAATGTTATTGGGTACTTAAATGGACTGACCATGGATCTTCACTCTCTTGTACGGTGAGCTAGATCTCTCCTCACCCGTATGATTTCTGCTCACTACTTTCCCTTGAAAGCATTTGCCTTACCATTCTCTTCTGGAAATCCAATCCACCAAGATCATTTTACCAATCAACAGAATGTAAAACACATTAAAAGCATCAGGAACCAACAACATTTATATTTATTTACAAATGGTACATTAGGCTCAGCCGAAGAATGATAAAATGAATCACTCCTTGCAGATTGGAGTAGAAGTGGCACACGTTATGCACCCAAGAAAAACGAGCCCGTGAATATTATGAGAACCCTCACCACACCAATAAAAAATGAACCAGAGAGGGAGAAGCAGGACCTCATAGGTGATAGCATCAACATGGGAAATGATCCTCGTCGACACAACGACGAGAGGACGTGAGCTCTGATGTTAGAATAGTTTCCAGGACGAGATCAAAGATTCGGTTCAACAACAGTCTGGTGGCGAAAGGCAAACGTGAGGAGTGCACATGGTGGTGCGCGGAGCGGCACGATAAAGTAGTTGTCGTAAGCAATTCAAAAAATAATTCAAAATTACTTTTCAAAATTCCAACTTCACCGAAACGTAAGAGGGTTAAAAGTGGATAACTTTTATAGATTTAGAGTATTATTATCCTTTTAAATAATGTAGACTTAATTAGTAATTCAATTTCCTATATTTAGATCTATAATTTACTTTGTTACCTATATTATTTATAACTCAATTGATTACTATTATCTTTTAAAAATAGTCAATTTGGTATTTTGACACTAACAATATATTCTAAAGGGTCACTTATGAAAATTTGAGTCATCTTTTGTCTTAAAAATTCTTTTATTTTTTTATCATTTTTTTCTCCCTCCATCTCAAAGCTATGCTCATAAGCCCGAGAGAAAAATTTCTCCCATAAAAGGGAATCTCACAAAACATAAAGGAAGAAAACAAAGGCAAACAATAATAAACTAAAGCAAAAGGAAAATGTCAAAACCTAAAAAAAAAAATGCTCCAAACCAAACCTTGCTTGGATTTCTTAAATCCACCATTGCAGTTGAAACCGAGTTCAAGCCTTCCCCTTTTGCGAGTATTTGCAGGAAGAGATCCGAGATAAATGGCGAGTTCTACGTATGTAAGACTGCGGAGAAAACCTTAACTTACAACTGATGAGAGGAAATAAAAAGAAGAAACATTGATAGACAATGAATGAGGAAAAAACCTAATCCAGATTTAGAAGAAGAAAAAAAAATGAAGAAAAATCAAAGAAATTTATGATCCAAATTGTACGTTAACATCAACTTACTGAAAGAAACAGTTTAATATAAAGACCAAAATAATCATAAACCTAAATATAAATAACAAATTAGTAATTAAATCACTAATATATTACTAAATTTGATTCACCGTTTACGTCAGAAAACAATTATACTAATCTCATAAATTTAACCAAAAACATGTATGTACTGCACCTAGGCGGTCAAAATCATTCACACTTTTCATCCTTTGTCGCTATGTCTCCATCGACAAAGGCTGGAGGACTGGTGTACTGCACCTAAGCGGTCAAAATCATTCACACTTTTCGTCCTTTGTCGCTATGTCTCCACCGACAAAGGCTGGATGATTGGTGTACTGCACCTAGGCGGCCTAACACAACTATACGGTAAAACCCGCCTACATAAAGCCCTACAAGCATGCAAGCATTTATCAAATGAATCAAGCGGACAAGCGTAAGCGGCTCAAGCCGCATACTTTAGAAGACGAAATGAGACCTGTCGACCCTTACAAACTTAAAGCATTAGAAGCAAGGCCCCTAAGGCCAACAATGATCGAACTAAGGGGCCTAGGCTAGGCCTAGGCCCACCTACGGCCCACTTACGACCCAACCAAAGGCCCAGCCAATGACGTGACCAAACATAATTAATAAACTATAAATACACATAGACCCTAGTAATTAAAGGTACGCATTCATTAATCCCTTAATCACAAGATTTGACTTTCTGAGAATCGTTTGGCTGACTTGAGCGTCTTAGTCTTCTCTGCAAGTAACCCCTCTTGGGTCCAAGTCAGTCCAAGTCGTGATACCAGCAGATGGCATGCGCGAGCCGAGGAGAAATCAACTAGAGAGATTGTGGATTGAGGTAAGGTGATGTTTGTGTCTGACTTCTCTTATTTGTTCTTCACATAAACAAACAATGTATAATAGGTACATGTTATATTATAAATTTAACTGTATCGATGCACTACACACTATTTTACACACTTGAAATTTTTTAAATAAATTGTCATACTTATGTATTATATTAACTTATCCAAAAAAAAATTTACACTCCCACACGTACATTTTGAGTGGGAATTCTTAGTGAAATTATTGCATTTTATAATAATAATAAATAAATAAATAAATTGAATTTTGACTATTCAATAATTGTACCATTCAATATTTTTTGTATATATTAAATTTCAACACAATAAATATTTTTAAAATAACGACAGTTATGTTTAATTCCCAGTAAAAAAATATATGTACAAAAAAAAACTATCACAAATAGGTAAAGGAATAAATATGTATTTGTACAGTATACATAGACCATTAGTGCTCTTACTTTGATTTTTTAAAATATCTATCACTTTATTTAATTTTTTAAACTTGGTTTCAAACATTTTGAATTAATTTAGAAAACAGACTAAAAATAAACTTAAAAGAGAATTTACTCAATAAAGTCTAATTGCCTTCTACTGCTAAACGAGTGCGTCAAAGAATTTGACCCAAAATTGTTTTAATTTAATTAATGATCTTAAAATCAAATTTTAAATATATAACTATATTATATACCTTAGAGGAAAGTTTTACAATTTATAAATATCCTACTCGACTTCAGTGGACAGTGTCCCATAAATAATTAAGTAATCTTTAAAATAATTAAATATAAAATATTATCCAAATTTAAATGAAATAATATTGTATGAAAATAGTTAATAATGCACCCAAAGATATGATCATCTACAGGTAATGTAGAATAAAAACCGTAAAGATATCTCTGCTAAATGGTCTAGCAGCACCTCAACTAAATACGCAAAATCAGCATTTTCTATTCATTCCATGACTGCGACTGCGGCTCCTTCCCTCGTCTTTCTCCCAATGCGTGCACGTCGTGAAAACACAACCAAAACCAAAAACACGCTATATCTCCTTTTTGTCTCTCTTCTCTTTTTCACACCCCAGAACATTATCCTACCCTGTATATAATTTCTTTTCACACCCAAAAGATAACTAGAAATGAAAATAGAGAAATCATGTCATCTACCAAACCAACAGCAGAATCCAAGACTACAAGAAAAGAAATGAACATAGTGATTTCATCAACATCAACTACCAATGTAAGTGTTTGACCTAATTCGATAGGAAAACAATATTCTGTAATAATGCTCAACAAGAATAAGAGAACTGCAAACAAAATTTATAGTACGCAAAGATCTACAGCAAAAAAAACTAAAATGAGGAGACATGGGTGAACGTAAATTTAGGAAGCTGTAACGGCATGACGCTTTTGCCCAGCAAATGCTTGAAGAAGTTCTTTATATCCACTCCTGTAGTGCTCAATTGAAAAGCATAGTTGCCGGATGGCCTCCCTCTTCTCCTCAGCCCTGTCAGAGATCACAGAATTCTGCCGAGTCACCTCTTTCTCAAGCTCATCAACTTTTAGTTTCAACTCATTTACCACATTCAGTGTAGCAGCAGATCCTCTCATCAGCTCAGCCTTTTGTTCGCGTAGCTGGATTAACTCTCTTTCCAGGTTAGCAATATGATTGTCGCGATGTCTTGTCTCAGCCATAAGGTTATGAATCTTTGCGTTGGCCTCATCTTTTTCAGTCATGACCATATCATACTTCTGCTTGTGCTGGTCAAATTCCCTATTCACAGCTTCATGATCGTGTCTTCTCTGATTAAGTTCTTCCTTCAAACAACTGATTTCACCTTGCAGAACCGTTTGTTGGGAAACAAACTGCTCTTCTATTTTCAATCTTTCAGCTTCAATTTGCCTTGATTTGTTTTCTAACATGTGGCTTCTAGATTCATATTCCTCAAGTCTAGAGCCCAGCTGTATGTTCTCCTCTGATAAACGTGCAACATCAGAATGCAACTGATTTTTCACCGATGAGAAGTGTGCTTCGGCTTCAAGCATTTGAGCCTTCAATTTCTGCACCTCAAGTTCATTATTGGTTTCATTATCTTTGTACCATGTAAGCCTGTCTTCTAAGTCCCGCATCTGCTTTCTCTCTGAATCAAGTTGGCATTCTAATGTCACCACATTTTGCTGTGTTACTTCAAGCTGACCTTGCAGCTCCCGAGTACCAGATGTGCTGATATTAAGTTCCTCTTTTAATCTAGCAATTTCATCGTATGATATCTTAAGGTGTTCTTCAGCAAGCTTTAGCTGTGCGACCAACTTCTCAATTTTGAGGCTGCAATCTGAAACATGTGTTTCCAAATCAACGGTCTTTTTCTGCAACTCCAGCACCCGTCCTTTTTCATACTTAAGATTTTCATCTTTTACTTGTGATTCTACCAATGCATTATTAAGCTGACCCTCACTTTTTTCAATTTGAATTTTCAACTTGTCAATCTCTTCTTCTGAGAGCTTAAGTTTAAAGTTGGAAATTTTCAGCTCTTCCTCATTTTTTAGGAATGCTTTAAGCAATTCATCATAAGTTCTACTCTCAGTCTCCCAGGATATCTCATCGGCTTTTTCCTCCCCAACTATTTGAATTTGTTGCTCTGAATCTGAAGATAATGAGGACGAAGAGGAAGGTGATCTAGAGCCCTCTTTCATAGAAGCCACAGAACTATCACCACCAGAGCTAGGGGAAGAAAACTCTATATTGACTGGTTGAAGGCCAGATTTCAGCAACAAGTGTTTCGGATAGGGAGTATAGTATGGTGTCCCCGATACATTCTCTTGATCATCGAAACCTACACTAGAATTTTCAGGGTTCTCCATCTGAGGTTAAAATCAATACTGCACTCGAAGAAAAACGAAATATATATGAATTATCATTCCAATCGTCAGCAATCAACAAACGACAAGGAAGAAATCTGTCAGACTACAGAAATTTTGAGAAGAAATCGATACATCATGAATAATAAATCTGGACTGCAAAAACACCCAATAATCAGCTATCACCGTTTTTTCTTTCTTTCTTTTCCATAGATATGAATTAGATATAAAACAATATCTTAAAAATTAAACTACGGCAAAAATCCAATTATTCACTGAAATTTCAAAACTCTTCTTCAATCAAGATAGATGATATACTTTGATTGAATCTGAACCCTCCAAGAGCAAAACTGACAGGAGGTATACTATGTTCCATAAAACCGTGTTTAATGGAATATGTGAGCATACAAATTTCCAATTCTCTTCCTTCCGCGGTCAATTCCATTACTTATCTCACAAATGATTACTGCTTGCGGAAATCACAGAATTACACCCTAACTATTATTAGTCCAGTTCTGAACGTTTTCTAATTTGCTACTCGTACCTATGTATTATTATTATTATTATAATTGTACAAAATAATGCATAGAACACACACAACAATCAATCTGAATTTTAAGCCTTGCGTCACAAAATCACAAGAAACAACTTGCTGAACATGTTACCTTACAAATAATTAATGTATGTCAAAGTTTATTTACAAATATCAACCACGATCTACGTTATCCAGACTCAAACTCCACAACAGGAACAAACTAGAGTTAACTTACACTAACAAGGCTCTCACACACGAATGAAAACGCAAACGGCATAAAATTAAGCATGATTTAAAAAAACATCAATTGAAAAAAGACGGTTAAACAATATGAAGTAAGTAATGAGGAGTTAGTTAGGATGAATCGGAAATAATTGAGAATGAGAAAGAATTTGTAAAAGCAGAAGAATATAAAAAGCAATCGGCAGGAGGAAGATGTGTATGGAGTTGAGTGAAGCGTACCGTAGCAAGTGGCGGAGAGATCGGAGAAAGAGAGAAGATTGGAGAGAGAAAAGTATGAGAAGAAATAAGAAAAGCGAATGAATTTTGGGTTATAAGACAGAGAAGAAGAGACGGAAATGAAAAAGGGATGAGAGAGTGAGTGAGTGACAGAGAGACACGGCCCCTCAATTTCTGGTATCTATCCCGCCTTCTCAAATTTCAATTCCATCTATTTTCAAAATCGAACACTGTAGGTAACAAACAACACTGACGTTGACCTAGATGTTCAACCTCATCACACATTCAACTAATCCATTTTTTTTTTATGTTTAAATATTTTCAAATCTCTTTCTATCTTTATCTCATTGCATAATACCACATGAGTATGTTTATTAAAGACCAGATAATCCAAATTAATGAAACAAAAACTATTTTTTAGAACGCTGAACAAAGGGAAAAAATTAACCCTATTAAATTGAGATGCACAAGTTAAATTTAAATTTCATTATTCCTAATACTGACTTAAATATATTTTTTAAGTGTTTGTATCTGCTTTAACTTCTCGTAACTTGACATGCATTACCTTTATTTATTACTATAAGCAGAAATATTTGAGTTAATGTAATTAAATTATTTTTAAGTATGTACTTTGGGAGCAGTATACTTAAGTGAGATAATTGAACGTACTTTGCTTTAATAATTTACTTTTATTTTTTAATACATTGTGAATAGTAATTTATTGAATGGAATAAAAAGTAAGATTAAAAACAATAAAAATCGTTGGTGATTTTGTTGATAATGTACTAAACAAATTATACATAATTATATTATTTTCACAAAAATAATAATATGTTAATTACATGTCTGAAAACCACGTAGCTATTTTAATTTGAAATATTACTTATCATTTTAGTTAATATTTCTCTACTTTGTATGCTAAAATAATTATAAACTCGTTAAAAAAATATTAAAAGAATGTCCTAAATTCAAAAGTAATAACTTTTAGAAAGATTAAAATCAAAAAAAGATATATCTATATAAATTTAACACATATCTTTATTTTTTTTTTTCCATAATGAGTTTCTCTTACCATGTCAATACATATTTTAATATATAAGTTAAATTCAAACTCATAATTTCTTACAAAATGTATATAAACTTAAAATATTGAGTTTACACTTATAAGCTAAAGTAGATATATAATTAATTCACATAATTTTGTTTTATTCAAATATATCACCCCAAAAATTAATTTTCTTTCGCCTTTGTAATATACCTAATAAATCAGTATCTTCTAAATTAACAATCAAACAGATATTTCCCTTAAAAAGTTGTACAAAGAGGCTTTTATTATTATTTTTCCTTTATTATATGTATATATATATATATATATATATATATATATATATATCATATATTAACAAAGACAAAAAATTGCCAGAAAATTTTTTCAATTTTAAAATATAAATCTATTCAAATATATTGTAGTTTTAATTCATTAAATTGTCTATCAGTTCAGTTAAAAAACAAATAATAAAAGATAAAGTTATTTTAACGTTCTCTAAAGTTTTTAAAATGTTATTTAAAAATACCCTAACGGAAATATATAAATAAGTTTTTTTAAGAAAAATGTTGAAAGCACAATCTATCCAATTATATCCATATATAAGCCAATATTTGTTCTGCCTTCATAATTCACAAGGTACGGAACGAACTTACTCTTATTTTATAATAAAATATTAGAATGCTATATTTTTAATAAGCGAATAATATAATTGTATTTCATTTCTATCTTTCTTTCTATTTGCAAAACGGGACAGTGTTTAAATATTCAACTAAAAACTATAGGGTTAATTATTAATTAATGACACCGTTCTTAAAACCATCGTCAAGAAAATTGGTCCTTAAAATGTGGGCCATTGCCGACCCACATTGTTTGATGCCCGGGAAAGGATGAGATTTGTGGCGGGAAATAAAACAAATAGAACTTCGAAAATGTCGAGGGTACTTATCGGAGAGGCCCAGTGGGCCCGTTTGTAAATTTTCTTTCTTTTTCGGCCTCCAATGTCAATTACATTTTCCAGAGCTGATGGGATTTTAATATGACCGATGAAATAAACGACAAAATAGTCTTATTACACTGTACCTTATTGCCCAATTACTATCGTTATTTTAATTTTCCATATTATTACGTCATCAGAATTTGGATTTAATTTTGATGTAGTACAATTAATATAAGATGAAGTAAATGATTAAAAAGTAAAATTGTTTAAATAAGGAATGTTAGTGAAAATAAGTAAAATATTTATGATAAATGTCCTTG
>Ga0214544_1012162_pt1 | contig 11391 bp, 5 predicted proteins | sample CNSS3metaG_FD_160074 | JGI IMG/M metagenome (GOLD analysis project Ga0214544, IMG submission 160074) | Root nodule microbial communities from cowpea collected in UCLA plant growth center, Los Angeles, California, USA - CNSS3 | ecosystem: Host-associated > Plants > Roots > Nodule | place: USA...
ATTTGTTTTTTTTTTTTTTTTTGAACAAATACAATCATAAATAAATCAACCATCAAATGGATTGATGATGACACCCCGAGAAAAGGAAAGACTGGTGCAAATAATTTGGTTTGGTTTGGATTTTAGTTTTAGTTGATTACAGATCATTCGCGCAAATCTCACTCCATATCAACCCTCCCAAGCTCCTACTGTGCAATATTCAGGTTTATTATTATCAAGAAAAAAAATCTCTTATGGAAACTAAAATGTTATGGGCTTCTACTTTCTGCACCCATAATTACTGAAAGAAAAATTATATTTTAACTTACTTTTTTTTACTCACTTTTAATTCATTGTTCCAATCATCATTAAATTATCTTTTTTTATTCTTTTTAGTGATGTGATGATCTAATGGTGATTGAAGTGATGAGTTAAAAGTGGATCAAAAAAAAGTAGGTTAAAGTATCATTGTCTATATATATATATATATATATATATATATTCTCATATGGATTACAGAAATTGTGATTCTATATTTTAGACATATAAATTGACACAATTTTTAACCCAAAACTTTAAAAAATAATAGAATTATGGATCTTTCATCTTATATAGTGTTTAACTTTATCTTTTTTATCCAATATGGGACTTGGTCTCATACTTAAACTATTTCCAACATTTAATAATAACGTACGGATTAATTATCTTGATTTTTTAAAAATAGGATTTCCATAATAAGGTTTCTAAATATATGATATCATTTGCGTATTATAACAAATTTCAGGCTTGTTTTTGAAATTTGTAAATTAGAAATATATTTTTATTGAACAATTTTGGAGAATATTCTCGAATAACGTATATAAAATATAATATACCTTTCTCACACACTTTCTCGAATATTAGTGGTAGGATCAAACATTTATTATTAAGTTAAAAATTATAATTATTAGTTAAGGCATAATTGTTTCTACTTAAAAGATAGCGCAACAATCCAAATATTACAATTTAACTATAACTAGCTTACGTTTATTTAACCTCCGATACAATTAATGTCTCTTGCGTCAGAAGAACATCTCTTCTTTCTTGTTTCCAGAGGTGTTGTAGAGAAGAAGAAGATATAGTGGTGGCAATAGTTGTAAAAGCGCCAACAGCCTGGTGCATCTAGGGGGTATGTTAGTCTTTTTGTTGTCAGTATGGAGATGTAGGAAGAAATCATGGGAGGTGCAGGAAGAAAAGCATAAAGTAATGTCAACTTCACTAGATCTGGGTCGTTATCTTTTTTTTTTGGGTGGGCTATAGGGCATATTGCTCTAAAGGGACTTGTTTTGCACCCTTATACTTTCCTTCATCACCCCTATAAATGTTAAATCCTCACTTTACCTTTCTTGTTTAAAGTTTTTTCAAAGTTAAGAATCTTTATGTGAAATTTGAAAACTAAAAGTAATTTTCAAATTATATAATTTGAAAGTTATTCTTTTTTATAAAGTAACTTTTTGGATCATATATTTAACTTTTGTATTATATAATCCATAAGTCATTTTTGCGTGAAAAAACTTTTAGGTTGTATATCTAAAATCATTTTTTTTTTACTTTTTAAATTGTACGATCCAAAAATAATTTTTTATTTTTAAATTATACAATTTAGAAATTATTTTTGTATTAAAAAAAACTGAATTATGTAACATAAGGTTAAGTTTGAAGTTATACAATTCAGAAGATATTATTAAGGATTAGAAAGACCTCCATTACAATGTTCAACGCAATATGTTGAACTTTGAGCGGAAAAAAGTGTAAGAGGTAGAAAATATCGAATTAGAAGACACGTCAAAAGAATTACATAGTCTTTTACAAATCCATTTTATTTCGGGGCCCTACAATTTAATTGAAATTAATTTTCAAGGTTTTCAGAAGTTCAAAAAAGCGACTTAATTGAAATTCATTTGTAAACCTCGTTCAACAACATTTCGTCTTTAGTTAAAAACATTATGAATTAGAGATTACTAGTTTCGTATTGTTATATCCAATCCCAAGAACAAAAACACATATTGTATCGTAAAAATTGTAAGTTATTTTATTTTAGGAAATTATATATGGTATATCATGCGTTAAGACTTTGAATTGTTGTGAAGATGAAAGTTTTGGTTGAAGTAGAAATGGAAGAAGCAGAAGCAGAAGTAGAAAAAGCAGGGAAAGTTAAAGAGTGTGGGAATCATCCTTTGAGTTTAGAAGGAGATTCCTCATATTTAAGCACTCACTATTCCCCTTTTTGATCGTGTGATGGAAGCACTTTATTGCAAAGGGGGAATTGATAACAAACGTTATTTGTTGTTAAAGGTATGGTTCCACCTTGTAAAAGAAAGAGAGAGTTGGAGTGGTAATGTTTTGTTCCATTGGTCAAAGGTTTTAGTGCTTATCCGAAGTCGATGATATCGATGATTGTGGCACAAACAAAACTATATCTACCAAAGTCTGTGTCAAAAGTTTGGCAGCAAGAGTGCGAAACCAGTGGTGATAAAGGCACCTGAGTTGTGAGCCCAACATCTATGAGTTGCGTCATTTTCATGCAAAACAAGGGTGCCACCATTAACTTCTCATTCACCATCTTTACTCCTAATGTCATTTTTTCTTCACAATAAATTCTAATGGAATATACTCATCATTTTTCCATTTTATGTTTATGGCTATCGTCCTCCATTATTTCACACACATATTCAACTTTTTTTTTAAACAAGATTATTTTCAAGAAAATAAAAGGTTTAAGATTTGATGCTGGGAATATGCGACTGTACCATAAAGTGCAGTTTATATCACATGTGAGTTTTTCTTTTTCTTTTTTTTTTTTATATATAGAGTGGCATCGATGATCAAGATGAATCGTTATTATTATGTATATGAAGAGGATACTAATGTAACGGAATACACTTAAGTAACTTGTGTACGTAAATTAATAGGTGGAAAATAAAAGGAACAAAAATCATTAATCATAATTTAAATTATGTTGAAGGTTGTGCGGATCTTCCACGGTAATAAACTGACAGTGAATATTATATAAATATTTTTTACCTTATCAATGAGTAACGTCAGTGTTTATTTAATGTAACTGAGTGTAAAAGTACGGAAATAAAAAAATGGAATTGTTTCCCAAACAAGTAAGTAATGGTCTTAAAGACTTTTGGGCCCTTATATGTGTTTGATAATTATTTATAAAAAAGAAAAAATAGGTTATTGTTTGGAAAAAGGTGATTTCTCTCGGAGAATATATGTGATTCTGAGCATTTGAACAAGAACCAAGCAACGGAAGTTCCGTTGGAGACTTTGTTTAGTTAATCGAGATTTCATGCTTCATGCTCCCTCCTTTGTCTCCTTCTCATCCAACTTTCAAATCCAAACATTCAATTTCTGCTTCTTGCCAAAATATTCTTATGACTTCAATTCTATGGGTTTAGTGCGAATAATCACAATACCAAATTATCCCAAAACAGATTTTATAACATCTCATGTGCTACCTCCAATACAACAAATGCTTAAACTCATTACCTCCGGGTCGGACTCTCTCAACCCGACTCCACCAACCCAATAATCATCACTCATCCAATTTTAATAATAATAACCCAAAAAAAAACGCTAAATCTATCTGTTTAATTTTTTTTTTTGAATTTCCCCAAAAATTTTAAATCAGCCACCACCCATGAAAACTAACTATAAGGATCGAATGTTCCAAAAACCAAACCGGAGCAAACAACTCAGCCGTCGAACCCGGTCTGGCTCCAAACGGCTTCGCGAACCCGTCTCATGTCGCGGCCCTTTAACGTGCGCCCCACGCCCTCGAATACTGAGTTCGCCGCCATCTGGCGGCTGCGCGCCAGGTACTCGTGCGGCGGTACCATCTCGGGGTCGTTGTCGTCGAAGGCGTCGTCCATATCGTGCAGCAACTCGACCGAGTCTACACGGAGGATCTTGCTCCAGTCGGGCACGTTCACGGGCGCTGACGTGGCCATTTGGTGGTGGCGTCCACGTGGCGACGACGACACGGTGTCGTGCTGCGGGCGGTACTGGTGGTGCACGATTCTCGTGGCGCCACCACCACCACCACCGCCACTTGACCCATTCGGATCCTCGAACGCCAACGACAAACCCCCCACGTGTCGGTGCCCCTGCTGTTCCCTGCTGTTCCGACGCCGCGGCCACTCGCGTGGCTCCCAGTGGCCCGGCGAGGCATTGACGTCTCCTTCGCGGTCTTCCGGCGTGGACCACACGTCCTCTTCCCGGAACTCTGAAGGTTCGACGGCGGCGGAGCCCTGGGATGAGTAGATTGTTCCCAAGAAGCGCTCGCTTCGGGCCACGGCGGGGAATTTTCGACCCTTGGCCATTTGCGCTTCTTGTTCCTGTTGGTGTTTGGAACCTGGTTTTGCTTTGGCATAAGCTTTGAGCGTAGCGGTGGAGGTGTTTATATAGCCTCTTTTTCTCTCTCTCCAATTTCATTTCAATTTGAGTTTCAACTTCATTTTGTCTGCATTTCCTCCCATCCTGTCCGGTTAAAACTGAAGCCGTCAAAAGTAACTAATCTAAACATTTTTTGAAGTACATACCAAAACTAAACTTTCCCTTCTCTTTTTATTCAACAACATTACTAATTTATGTGTCACCTTTTGTTTCTTACAAATTATCACTGTTTTATATTAACTCGATTTTGATAAAATTCCGTACATCAATTATTCAAACAATTAACTAGGGGACATATTTAAAGTACACTCATAATTCTAATCCATCTATATTTTTTAAAGGAGTCAGTTTGAAATGTTTATAATAATAATAATAATAATAAATAATATTTTTTTAAGAAATATCTCTAATTAAAAATCGTCACTTCATTTATTGAATTTGGATTTTCTCTCATTCAAACTAAACATAACAATCATATTTAATAAATCCTGATTATTTATTATTCTTATTACTAAATCTGGCCAACGAACCAAAACAATTAAAAGAAAAAGTAACGGGGATATTAGTGTTTAATTTAGTGTAACAATGACTCTGTTAATTTTTACTCAATCCCCGTTAAATATAACTAAAAGCAATAAACGATCAAACTTTGTTTAACAGGATTACTGGGGTTTATCGTGAATAGGAGAGGATACAAACAGTAAATTATTTATATGAGTAACGGATACAATATAAGTATTGATTTATTTATTTATAATGAGAAAAATAAAAAACTAAAATCATAGAAGTATCTTAAAAGGACATATATAAAGTAAGTCTCATTAATATTATAAATTGGTCAAGGAAAAAAGACTATATTTATTGATAAAATATTTATTTTCATTTCTTAATTATTGTTCAATAGATATTTGAATAAAAATATCACATTTTTTAAAAGAGAAATGTTAGTATCTTTTGAATATATATATTTTTTATTTAACAATATTTTAAAATCATAATTTTATGCTCTTACTTTTTCTTTACAATTCTGACTCATAATTTTAGAAGTTTTATTAAATGTTAATAATAATAAAGAAATGAAATTTAAAAATTTACTGGTTTTTACACTTTCTGGAATAATTGGTGTATATATATTTAATCATAAAAATGATTTAAAATTACTAGCATATTTACTATTTTATCTTTCAAGAATAAGTTAACTAAAAATGATTTATTTATTCACAAAAAACAAAATCATGTACATAAAATTATTTTCCAGCTAAACGTGAAATACGCGTAATATAAACAGTGAAACAAATTAATTTTGTGAATATATAATTAAAGAGTTGGTTTGTTACCATAAAGCCTATTTTTTATTATAAAAAATAAATAAACTAGACAGTAAGTGATTGAGATAAAATGAGGAGTATCTTACTTGTTGCAGCATTTCAAATAAGGATCTTTTAAAATATGTCTCCATCCTATACTAAGAAATTTGTAAAATAATGTTTATTTCAGAAATTGACATTGATAGATATACGAAGAAAGAGAAAATAATGCAGTAATGGCGGTGTTACACCCAGGTTGGGTTTTTCCATCAAATTTCCATTTTTGTTGTTGGTGGCTATACTATAGTTCGCATAAAGAGATTTATCTTTTCCAGTTCTGGTCACTTGAGGATTCACATTTTCAAAAGAAATCAACAATATTTGAAAACCAAATCACACTTGAAGTAAAGTGTTGGTTAATTAAAACGAGACACTGTTACAGTGGTGGCAACAGATAGAAGAACATCATTAAAAAGATACAACGATTGAATTGCCAGATGCAATAAAGATGGGAGGGTCCACGTGGGTAGTGTATGTTGTTGTGTGTGCAACCTCTTACAACCCACCACGTGTAAGATTCTGGAAGAACGGACCCGTTTATGATGTCTCAATCTCCTCCACGTGGCTACACAATGACAGGTTGTAGTTTATTGTGAAAATAAGGTTGCAGATTTCGGAAGAAGAAGATCAAGATAATGAAATACTTAATCGATCATGCTAATGACACCAAATTCAATTCACAAAACAACACAATTTCGAGCTGACGTGGCCATGGATTTGTAAAAGGCATCTTCTTCAAAACCAAATCAAAATCGCGAGAAAGAGCAAGCAACGTGAGAGAGCCACATTCAGCGGTCCAAATTTTGGTTTCACTCTGTCTGGGACCCACACGGTGCCACATGTCGTATTCTCACAGAAAAACCAACAATTATGGTGCTGTCAAATAATAATAATAAAAAACATTTATGAATTAAGAGCACGGGCTTTGGGCCCAGGCCCGCTTCGAGTGAGGAAGGTTTTCCCAAATGGCCAACTGTAGTTAGGTCCGGAAGTGCGGGATTGGGTGATAGTTTCCGCGTGTGCCTGCAAACTGCCATCTTTTAAATGCAGTATTGATTATTGATGAGAGGAGAATGGTTGGTTTGTTTGTGACAAGTTTTGAATGGGCCTAAGATTGTGGAGTGGGCCAGAGCACAGGAAATGGTTGGACATGGGAGGAGTGGGCCCCTGGGCCATAGGTCCAACTCTGATAGATTTAGACCTCTCAGTGGAAGCAAGCATCCTATGCTGTGGTTTTGTTCTGAGCCATCTATTGAAATTTGTACTTGGCAATAGCAATGAGGTTTGTTTTGTTAGTGAAAGAAGAAGAGTGGGTAAAATAAAGTGCATGAAGGAAAAAGTTGAGACATTGCGGCTTCATAGAATCATTCACTGTTATGTTTCTTTATCTTTATCAACAACGACACTCCACAAACTGCCACTCAACTTTTTAACTATTTTTTCATACGTAAAACCTAATAAATAAATACCCTTTAAATATATTTATATCTTATATTTCATTTTAAGATCACATAGAATTATTTGTCGTTAGGTTTATAAGGAGGAATATTACTGGAGACAACAAACATGAATGAGACCTGAACCTAATCAGGTAAGGGACACCACTCTCGATCCAAAATCTTAAAACAATGAGATTTATGAGTCTTTATTATTATATAATGATATACCTCATCATTTCTATCCAATGTGGGACTTAGACTTAAACTTGAATGTCTAAGGTTTTGCACATTTTTATGATACTACTAAATATATAAATATTAATAAATCAATAATATGTTAATTATTAGTTATCATGGATTAGATAATTTAAAAATTAAATAATTTTAATAATTTAATTATATATAATTTTTTATTGGAAGTAGTTATTTAAATGTTAAAAAGTTATTACTTAAAAAGTAAAATTAAGAAATAATTATATGCACAAAAAAATTATCTTTATTAATAATATATATATATATATATATATATATATATATATATATATATATATTATACAAGTTTTGTTTTTAAAGTAGATACAATATTTTTCATTTTCATCTGTTAATTTATTAATTACAATAAATTACTATTTAACTGATCTAAGTTAAAAAGAAACTAACAGCTTTTTTAGAGTTATTTTTAAAATAGTTTGATCATTTATCTTAAATTTATTAAATTAATTTCAAGGGAGTGTAAATGATGTTTTTTTGTCTTTTTATAACGTTCAATTTTGTCTTCTATAAATAAATGTAATTTTTTTATTAAGCATTTTTATTAATGAAATTGAGTCAGTGTATTCTTGTACTTTCTATGACAAGTATTTTCTTATAATAAAAAAATATTTTTCAGTTTAAAATGAACGAAATAAATTATTTTCAATGTTAATAATTAGTTTTAAATGAAAAAAAAAGACTAGTGGTTGGTTTCTTTTTGTTGCGCTTTAATTAATTGTAATCTTGGTTTGTGTATTTTTTAAAATCTGAAATTTAAGTATTTTTTTTTTAACTTTTACTAATGTTTTAGTCCTTTGATATATGTTGTTTTAGTTTTACAAAAGTATTATGTTAATTTTCTTATAATTACTATTAAATTGATAAACTTATAATACATATTATTGAAAAATTACAATAAATAAAAAAAAGGTACATTATCAATATTGATATGATATTTGTATATTTTTTTTTCACTTCCGTGTGCAAAGAAGCAAAAGAACCAACGTACCCCAGAAAAAATACGCTTTTCATTGTTTGGATTGAAAGGGAATAAAAAAAGAATTAAAAATGTTAAATATATTTGTTCATTTATTTAAAAATGATTATATTCATAATAATATCTTCATCTCCTTATTTTTATTTTGAGGTCATAAAAGTAGAATAAAATTAATGTTCTGCATACTAAAATGTTTTGGAATTATTTCTAATAAATTATTTATCTCTCACATTTCTTACTTTAACATTATACACACTTATATTTCACCACTTTCTCTGATAATAGTGAAATTGAAAAAAAAATGATCGTTTTATCTATTTTTGATTAAATAATATTTAACTAAAATATTATTCTACATAATTTATCATAAATAAATGTATATTGTATTTATTTCTTCTAAAATTATTTTTCTAAAGTAAATCGGTCCTTTAATATGTTCTTAAAATTAAACATACAAAAATAAAACGTATATCAATACAATAGACATTAACTGTCTCACATATTTTTTTTTTACTAAAATAAATTTAACAACTATTGCTGCTTTTATGATAATAAATATTATCTTATTATTATTAAAAATATCAAATATATGTTTATTTTTTAAAACTAACTTCTATTAAAATAGGTAATATAAAAAATAAACTAATATATTTATTAAATGCTGTGTGTTAAAAATACCGAAAGAATGTAAATAAAAAACAAGTTTTGAAGGCAAACAAAATGAAATATCCTACATGATATTAAAATTTTTATATTATATTTTTATAAATATAAAATTATGCAATATTATTATGATTTAAATAATTAATATTTATAAATTATATTTCTATAAAGATAAAATTATGTAATATTATTATAATTTAAATAATTAATATTTATAAAATGAGTTTTAATTATTATTTATAATATAGTAATTTAATATGTAAATATAATAATTATTTCAATTTATTTAATTAAAAATATGAATTAATTGATTTTTAAAAAAAATATATAGTTAATTAACTTTAACATTTATTTACAAGTGTTGTGTTAGTCTACGAGTTCATTGTGTGGTGAGATAGTTTACAATTTATGCTTCGTTATTTAGACCGTGTTTTTTTGAGATGAATAGAATTAAAGAGTGAAGTTGGTGTTGTTTTTTTTTTAAGAGATTTGAATGTGATTTTAACATGAATCATAGACTAAAGTTTGTAAGAGGTTATGACAGACTAATGTGATATATTAAAAACAACTTTTAATAAATTAAAAAAGTTTAATTTTCAGAATATCCCTATTGTTAAAAGTAATATAAAATTATATATCAAAAATTTATAATTATTTTTATAAATTTTATTGAATGATTGAAATTGTAAAAAGAAAAATTATTAAAAAAAATAATAAGTCAATGTATTTGGTATGAAAATACATTTAATATATAAGGTGAGAAATAATTTATTTATATAAATATTTTATTTACTTGGTACTGACACAAGGTGTGTACTGCTTACAATTTTAAATATTTAGATGTTGTTAGCAAAAAGGATCAAATTAAAAAAAATTACAGAAATTAGAAATTAGGACCTAATTGAACAAAAACAAAAATAAGAATCAAATTGAAAAAAACAATGAAATTAAGACGGAAAAACTATTTAAACCAAAATTACACATATTTGCACATGTGTATGCATTTTTTAAATATACATAATATTATATTAGCAGGTGATGATATTGCAATATTATTAAATTAATATACAAAATAAAATTATATTTATTAAAAACAAAGTGAGATGAATGAATAAAAGATGAAAAAATAACTATTTATTAAAAAGAAAAAATGGGGACAATAGACAATTTTATAAAAAATATTGTTAATTTTAAAAAAAATAACAAATAATTATATTATTAGGGTAAAATTAGAATTATGAAATACGAACATAGAAGAATAAATTTACTTTTTATATATAGATATCTATAATAATATCTTAATCTCTTTATTTATATTTTAAAGTCACAAAAGTATATTAAAGTTAATATTCTGTATACTAAAATGTTTTGGAATTATTTCTAATAAAGTATTTATCTCTCATATTTGTTATTTTAACTTTATACACACTTATATTTCACAACTTTCTCTAATAATAGTGAAATTGAAAAGAAAAAATTGATCGTTTTACCTATTTTTATTAAATAACATTTAACTAAAATATTATTCTACATAATTTATGATAAATAAATATATATTATATTTAATTTTTCTAAAATTATTTTTCTCTTGATTGTAAAGTAAATCGGTTAATATATTCTTAAAATTAAATGAAAAAGAAATTAAACGTATATCAATACAATACATTAACTATCTGAAATATTTTTTTTACTAAAATAAGCTTAACTATTATTACTTTTTTTATACTAATAAATATTATATTACTACTACTACTACTATTATTATTATTATTATTATTTTTAAATATATTAAATATATATTTTATTTTTAAAACTAACTTTTAAATACTGTGTGTTAAAAATACCGAAAGAATGTAAGCAAAAAACAAGTTTTGAACGTAAACAAAATGAAATATCTTACATAAATTAAAAAAGTAAAAAATTTTAAATTTGTTATGAAATAAAGCAAATAACATAGAGAATGACGACAGATAATAGAGAAGAGAAGAAACAAGAGAGAATAGAGAATGAGAGAATAGGGAGCAACTCATGTGTGTATTATTATTGATAGGAAGAGTCCTATTTATAGATACAATATGTAATCCATAAAGGAAACAAATCAACTTAGTTAATACAAATATTTATCATAAAGAGTAATGAATCATATCAGTAAATGTATCAAATCAATGGACAATCATTAATTCATAACACTCCCCCTTGAGTGTCCATTGATAAAGAATGTGCCTCGTTAAAACCTTACTAGGAAAAACCC